>CABEBA010000079.1_pt1 | contig 15088 bp, 18 predicted proteins | sample 3132531 | NCBI WGS metagenome assembly CABEBA01 (sample SAMEA5534344, study PRJEB31848) | metagenome | biome: tundra; feature: field; material: soil | place: USA | collected 2013-05 | depth 0.45 m
ATTACGTAGTGTGTAACGCCGACGAAGGCGAGCCGGGGACTTTCAAAGATCGTGTACTGCTGAACCATCAGGCTGATCTGGTGTTTGAGGGTATGACGTTGTGCGCCTTGGCCGTAGGCGCGAAAAAAGGCTTTCTCTATCTTCGTGGCGAATACCGTTATCTGCTCGAACCCCTGCAAGCCGTGCTGCAGCGTCGTCGCAAACAGAATCTGTTAGGCAAAAACATCTTGGGCCAGCCCGGTTTTGATTTCGATATCGAGATCCATCTCGGCGCGGGTGCCTACATCTGCGGTGAGGAATCGGCGCTGATCGAATCGCTGGAGGGCAAGCGCGGCGTACCGCGCAATCGCCCCCCGTTCCCGGTGACACACGGCTATCTGCAACAACCGACTGCCGTGGATAACGTCGAGACCTTCTGCCAGGCTGTGCTTGCACTGCATATGGGTGCAGAGAAATATCGCATCATCGGCACGACAAAATCCACCGGCAGCAAACTTATTTCGGTGTCCGGCGATTGCCAGCGCCCGGGCATCTATGAATATCCCTTCGGCGTATCGGTACGCGAGATATTGCAAGACTGTGGTGCGGTGAACACGCTCGCGGTACAGGTCAGCGGGCCTTCCGGTGTGTGTGTTGCGGAAAGCGAGTTTGACCGCAGATTGGGCTTTGAGGACTTGCCTACCGCCGGAGCGTTCATGGTTTTCGACGACAGTCGCGACATGTTCGAAGTGGCGCGCAATTTCGTACACTTTTTCGCGCACGAGAGCTGCGGCTTCTGCACACCATGCCGTGTCGGTACCTCGATCCTGAAACAGACTATGGACAAGATCGCCGGGGGACATGGCACGCGCTTCGACCTTTCCGAGATCGAGAATCTTGACCATGTATTGCAGACTACTTCCCACTGCGGTTTGGGGCGTACTGCCTGTAATCCGGTTCTGCATACCCTCAAGCATTTCCGTCCCTCCTACGAAAACAAGCTGAAATCGCTGATGTTCTCGCCTGCCTTCGACCTCGACGGGTCACTGGCGCGCGCGCGGCAGATGACCGGACGCGACGATGCAGGTGCGCATCTGAAGGAGATCGAATGAGCGATACCTTTCAACTCGACGGCTCAGCCGTTCCCTTCGAACCGGGACAGACAGTGATGCAGGCCGCGCTGGCTGCCGGACATTACATCCCGCACCTGTGCTATCACCCGGAATTCAAGCCGCACGGCAGTTGCAAACTGTGCACGGTCAAGGTCAACGGGCGCACCGTTGCATCTTGCACCATGCCCGCCGAGTCCGGACTCAATGTGGAAAGCGAGATCGAAGAATTAAACGCACTACGCCGCACGCTGGTGCAGATGCTGTTCGCCGAAGGCAACCATTTCTGCCCGTCATGCGAGAAGAGCGGCAATTGCGTGTTGCAGGCGCTGGGCTATGACCTCGAAGTACACGCTACAGGCTTCCGACACCTGTATCCGGATCGCCCGTTGGATGCATCGCATCCGGACATACTGCTCGACTTCAACCGTTGCATCCTGTGCGAACTGTGCGTGCGCGCCTCCAGTGAAGTAGACGGCAAGAACGTGTTCGCCTTATCCGGGCGCGGTATCGATAAGCATCTCATCGTCAATGCGGAATCAGGCTTGCTCAAGGACAGCAACATCGCGTTGAGCGACAAAGCCATGCAAGTCTGCCCGGTCGGCGTGATTCTGCCCAAGCGCGTCGGCTTCAGCATTCCCATCGGCGAGCGACGTTATGACCAGCGTCCGATCAGCGCACAGGCGCTGGACGATGCGCCGCGCCAGGCCGATGCCAGCGGAGGTTGTGCCGCTTGCGAGGGATCGCCATGAGCAAAAAACTGCGCGTTGCCACCACTTCGCTCGCGGGTTGCTTCGGCTGCCATATGTCCATACTCGACATCGACGAGCGCCTGTTTCCGTTGCTCGATCTCATCGAATTCGACCGTTCACCGCTGACCGACATCAAACACTGCGGACCGTGTGATATCGGCCTCATCGAGGGGGGCGTCTGCAACGCGGAGAACGTACATGTGCTGCAAGAGTTCCGCAAGAATTGCAAGATACTCATCGCCATCGGGGCTTGCGCCATCAATGGTGGACTGCCGGCGCAGCGTAATCACCTCGACCTGAGCAATTGCCTAACCGAGGTGTACCTCACCGAACCGGGGCTTTTGCATGGACATATCCCGAACGACCCGGAACTACCGCTGCCGCTGGACAAGGTACATCCGCTACACGAAGTGGTGAAGATCGATTACTTTATCCCCGGATGCCCTCCTTCTGCCGACGCCATCTGGAAATTCCTCACCGACCTCATCTCAGGCAAGACACCGGAGCTGGGACATGGGTTGATCAAATATGACTGACATCAACGACAAACTGGAAACTGCCGCGCACCCCGAAAAGCTGCGCCGTGTCGCCATCGATCCGGTGTCGCGCGTCGAGGGTCACGGCAAGGTGACGCTGCTGCTGGACGAGAATGACCGGGTGCATCAGGTGCGGCTACACATTGTCGAGTTTCGCGGTTTCGAAAAATTCATTCAGGGGCGGCCCTACTGGGAAGCGCCGGTGATGGTGCAGCGGCTATGCGGCATCTGCCCGGTGAGCCATCATCTGGCTGCTTCCAAAGCAATGGATATGATCGTGGGAGCCACGCTCACCCCGACTGCTGAAAAAGTCCGGCGCTTGATGCACTACGGACAGATTCTTCAATCGCACGCGCTGCATTTCTTTCATCTGTGTTCACCCGATCTGTTGTTCGGTTTTGATTCGGAAGTGGCGAAGCGCAACATCGTCGGTATCGCTGCCGCCTATCCGGAGATCGCCAAACAAGGCGTATTGCTGCGCAAGTTCGGACAGGAAGCGATTCGTATCACCGCGGGCAAACGCATCCACGGTACGGGTTCGATACCAGGCGGGGTAAACAAGAACGTCAGTATCGAAGAGCGCGACTACCTGCTCAAAGACATCGAACAGATCGTGACGTGGAGCCGCGAATCCGTCGGCATCGCGCGACAGTTGTTCGAGCAGAATCTCGAGCTTTACAACGATTTCGGACGCTTCAAGGCGCACACGCTCAATCTGGTGCGTGCCGACGGTGCGTTGGATCTGTATCACGGCGGGCTGCGTGCGCGCGACATGAACGGCGGCACGCTGTTCGACCATTACGACTACAGCCATTACTGGGACGTGATCTTCGAGGATGTGAAGCCCTGGTCGTACATGAAGTTCCCGTTCCTGCGCAGCCTCGGTCCGGAGACCGGCTGGTATCGCGTCGGACCGCTGACGCGTGTGGCGCAGTGCGATTTCATTCCCTCGCCACTGGCCGAGCAGGCACGCAAAGAGTTCCTCGCATTTAATGGTGGTACAGCGGCAGGCGCAACGCTGGGTTTCCACTGGGCACGCATGATCGAGATGCTGCATGCTGCCGAGGTGATACGCGATCTGCTGCACGATCCCGATCTGCAAGGCACCGAGTTGCTCAGCAAGGGCGAGCGGCAGGAACGCGGCGTGGGCGTGATCGAAGCGCCGCGCGGAACTTTGATCCATCACTACAAGGTGGATGAGAACGACCAGATCGTGCGCTGCAACCTGATCGTCTCCACCACACACAACAATCAGGCGATGAACGAGGCCATCCGTCAGGTGGCACGACAGTACATCGACGGACGCAAACTCACTGAAGGATTGCTCAACCACATCGAGGTCGCCATTCGTGCTTTCGACCCCTGCCTGTCCTGTGCTACCCATGCACTGGGCAAGATGCCGCTGGAAGTGGAACTGCTGGATGTGGAAGGTAGTCGAGTCGATGTGCTGACGCGTTCATCCAACGGCTCGTTTGGCTCCGTGGTCTGATGCTCACCCCCCTCCTGGTCTTCGCCATCGGCAATGAATCGCGCGGCGACGACGCCCTGGCACCGCTAGTGCTGCGTCTGCTTAAAAATGAAGGCTTAACTGCTCATGCCGAGCTGATCGAGGATTTCCAATTACAGGTCGAGCATGTCACCGATCTGTTCGGGCGCAGTGCGGTGCTGTTCGTCGATGCGGATATGTCCTGTGAAGCGCCGTTCCATTTCTCCGCAATCACTGCCGCGCAAGACCACAGTTACACCAGCCATGCCATGACGCCGTTCGCGCTGTTACACACCTTCGAACAAGTGTATGAGATGGACGCGCCAAGCAGTTTTCTGCTGCGCATACGCGGTTACGGTTTCGAGCTGGGCGAAAGTTTGAGCGATGAGGCGTCCGTTAATCTGGAGCTCGCGGCGGCTGAAGTTTATAAATGGCTGGCATGCCGACAGTAAACGCCCGGCCTCTGCACAAGTTGATTTCCGCTTAAAGCCGTTGCCTCATCGCTTCGAACAAACACACCGCAGTCGCCGCAGCGGCATTCAGCGATTCAACTTTGCCCGGCATGGGAATAATGAAGTGCTGTTGCGCCGCATCCAGCAAGCCTTGCGACAGCCCCGCTCCTTCGTTGCCGATGGCAAACGCAATTTTGCCGCGCAGGTTGCAGTCATAAAGTGATTGATCTGCTTTGAGGGAAGAGGCCAATAGCTTGCCAGTTAAACCGGCAGCTATTTTGAGCAGATCAGCCGATTCAAAAATGTTCAATCCAAAATGTCCACCCATCCCCGCGCGCAGAACTTTGGGCGACCATGCATCGGCACAACCTGTCGACAGAAACACCGCATCGCAACCCGCGGCTGCAGCCGAACGCAGGATGGAGCCGAGGTTGCCGGGGTCTTGTATATCTTCCAGCAACAACGCGAACTGGCTGTGCGAGACTTCCAACTTGGCAGTCGGAATTTCGATCAGCGCCAGCAAACCGTTCGGGGTTTTAAGCTCGGAGAGCTGCGCGAACAATGCATCGTCGAGTTGTGTCTGCGGAACATCGGCACAGGTTTCAAGCAAGGAGACGATCTCGGCATCCTGTGTTGCCTGTTCGTTGATCAGCAAATGTAACGGTGTATTTCCGGTATCGAGAAAAGCGCGCAGCAGATGCGCACCGTCAAGCATGGTCTGCCCTGCTGCGCGCCGTTCGCGTGCGGATGATGAGAGTTTGTGCAGCGACTTGAAGAACGGATTGTCGCGCGAAGAGATGCGCTTGATCGGTGGCATCACGCAGCGTTGGGCTCTGGTTCGGATTCCGTTGGTGCTGGCTCTGCCGCGATGCCAGATTCCAACAGCGTACCCATCTCTTCCAGCGCGGGCAATTCCTGCAAAGTACGCAGATTGAGATCATCCATGAATTGCGGGGTGGTGGCATACAAAGCCGGTTTACCCGGTGTATCTCGAGTGCCGATGCTCTCGATCCAACCGCGCGATTCCAGCGTCTTCAGCACTTGCGAAGAAACGGCCACGCCGCGTATATCTTCGATGTCGCCGCGTGTCACCGGCTGCCTATAGGCGATGATCGCCAGGGTCTCCAGCACGGCACGCGAATAACGCGGCGGTTTTTGCGGATCGAGTTTGTCCAGATGAATTTGCATCTCGGGACGTGCGCGGAAGCGCCAGCCGCTGGCGACACGGTTCAACTCGACGCCGCTGGTGGCATACTTGTCCGCCAATTGTTGCAACAACTCCTCCACGAATTTCGTCTCGATCGGGATTTCACTCAGGCGTTTCAGCTCGGTGTTGGAAAGCGGTTCTTGCGAGGTCAGCAAAGCCGCTTCGAATATGCGCAGGAGTTGCACAGTATCCACCGCGTGTTCTGCTTCAACAACTTCCGTTCGTGCTGAGCTTGTCGAAGCATGAACGTCCAACCCTTCGAGTGTCGACTCCACATCCGGCTTGCCGGATAGTGGATCGCCTGCCTTTGGTGCAGGCTCAGGGCGAACGGTCAAATTATTCTCACTCGGCAGTGATTGCTCGACTGGTTCGGACATAGATGTTCCCCAAGGTTTCAGTTTGCATGATCTCGACCAGGCTCTCCTTGACGAGTTCGAGGATGGCGATGAAGGTGACGACCAGCATCGGGATGCTGGCCTCCAGTTCGAACAGGCTTTCGAACGAAACAAAATCGGTATTGCGCAACTGGCGCAGCACTTTGGTCATTTGCTCCCGCACCGACAGTTCTTCGCGGCGCACCCTGTGGTGGGCGTTGACCCTGGCGCGCGTGAGCAGCGCCAGCCAGGCATGGCGCAGATCTTCCACACTGACATTGGGCAGGCGTTCGATCACCGTGCGTTCGATCAATACCTGCACCAGTTCAAAATCGCGGCTGGCTTGCGGCAGTTCGTTCAACTTCTGCGCGGCCGATTTCATTTGCTCGTATTCGAGCAGGCGGCGCATCAACTCGGCCCGCGGGTCTTCGGCATTTTCATCATCGTTTGCCTTGGGCAGACGCGGCAACAGCATGCGCGACTTGATCTCGATCAGCACCGCCGCCATCAGCAGATACTCGGCAGCCAGTTCCAGACGATGTTGCTGCATCGCCTCGATGTAAACCATGTATTGCTTGGTGAGCGACGCCATCGGGATATCAAGCACGTCGAGGTTGTGCTTGCGGATCAGGTACAGCAGCAGATCGAGCGGCCCCTGGAATGACTCCAGCACCACTTCCAGCGCATCCGGCGGAATGTACAGATCCAGCGGCATCTCCATCATCGGCTCGCCGTGGACATGCGCCACGGGATTGGCCGTTGCTTGCTGGAGTTGTGGTTCCGTTTCGCTCATGCTCAGTTGTATCCCAGACCCATTGCTTCACGCACATCGCGCATGGTTTCGCCGGCCAGCTTGCGTGCTTTCTCGCAACCGTCGGCGATGATGTTGCGCACCAGGCTCGGGTCGTCCAGATAAACCTGCGCGCGTTCACGCATCGGTTTCTGTTCTTCCAGCACGGCATCGATAACGGGCTGTTTGCATTCGATGCAACCGATGCCCGCACTGCGGCAGCCTTGCTGCGCCCATTGTTTGATGGCATCGGTGGAATACACCTGATGCAATTGCCATACCGGACACTTGTCCGGATTGCCCGCGTCGGTACGGCGGATACGCGCAGGATCGGTGGGCATGGTGCGGATCTTCTTGTTTACATCGGCTTCATCTTCGCGCAGGCTGATGGTGTTGTTGTAGGACTTGGACATCTTTTGCCCGTCCAGTCCCGGCATTTTAGATGCTGCGGTCAGCATGGCTTGCGGCTCGGACAGGATCATCTTGCCGCCGCCTTCAAGGTAACCGAACAAACGCTCGCGGTCGCCCAGGCTCAGGCTCTGTTGTTCATCCAGCAATGACTTGGCGGAATCCAGCGCTGCGCTGTCGCCCTGCTCCTGGAAGCGCGTACGCAATTCGTTATACAACTTGGCTTTTTTGCCGCCCAATTTCTTGATTGCAGCTTCGGCTTTGTCCGCGAAGCCGATCTCTTTTCCATAGATGTGGTTGAAGCGACGCGCCAACTCGCGTGTAAATTCGACGTGCGGCACCTGGTCTTCGCCCACCGGCACTTGGGTGGCACGGTAGATCAGGATATCCGAGCTCATCAATAGTGGATAACCGAGGAAGCCGTAAGTTGAAAGATCCTTGCTGGTCAGTTTTTCCTGCTGATCCTTGTAGGTCGGCATGCGCTCCAGCCAACCCAGCGGGGTGATCATGGACAGAAGCAGGTTCAACTCGGCATGTTCCGGCACGCGCGACTGGATGAACAGCGTGGCTTGCGCCGGATCGACGCCCGCTCCCAGCCAGTCGATGACCATATCCCACACGTTCTGCTCGATAGTTTGCGGCGTGTCATAGTGCGTGGTCAGCGCGTGCCAGTCGGCCACGAAGAACAGGCATTCGTACTTGTGCTGCATCTGCACCCAATTCTTCAACACACCATGGTAATGCCCCAGGTGCAGACTACCCGTGGGGCGCATTCCGGATAAAACTCGATCAGCGAACATATTCCTGTTTCACGTTAAAAAATCGTTTCAATCAATCGGATGACTCCGCTCACCAATGGCGACAGTATCCAACCCAAAATCGGTTGGCCGGAGATCGGCACCACCGCCAGCAAGATCAGAATGACCATGCCATACGGTTCCACTTTCGCCAACTGGAAAGCCTGCCGATGTGGCAGCAGGCTTATTGCAACGCGTCCGCCGTCCAGTGGCGGCAACGGCAACAGGTTCAGCACCAGCAAAATGGCGTTGATTGTAACTCCGAACTGCGCCATGCCTAGCAGAGGCTCGGCAAAATAACTGCCGGGAAACATCAATGCCACCTTGAACAACGCCCCCCAAAACAGAGCCATGACCAGGTTAGCGGCAGGACCTGCCAGCGCAACCCATAACATATCTTGCTTGGGCCGGCGCAAGGCGCCAAAATTGACCGGTACCGGTTTCGCCCAACCAAACAGAATGCCACCTAGAAACAATGTCAGCATGGGCAACAAAATCGTGCCCAGAGGGTCGATGTGACGCAGCGGATTCAATGAAATCCGCCCCTGCTTGTACGCTGTCATATCTCCGAAATGGCGTGCCACGTAACCGTGTGCCGCTTCATGCAAGGTGATGGCGAACAGCACTGGGATGGCAGCCAATGCGATGGTTTGAATCAGTGCGTCAATATTCATTTGTTTTCCTCGTTTGTCCCCTCTCCCGCAAGCGGGAGAGGGGTAGGGTGAGGGACGATATTGCGAGCCTCGCAACCCTCATCCCCAGCCCTTCTAATTAAGCAACTAGCCATTCGACTTAGCTGCCAAACAAACGGTAGCTAAGTCGCTGGTTATCCCGCCTGTGAGAGAAGGGAGTGTTCTTCATTTATTCCTCGATTCCCAAATGTGTGACTTCTCCCTTGCCGCGCCGCACCAAGACCGGTGTAGCGTCTGTCAGATCGATCACCGTGGTCGGTTCGACACCCACTGCGCCGCCTTCAATGATCAATTCGACCAGGCTCTCCAAATGTTCGCGAATCTCGTCCACATCGGTCAACGGCTCATCTGCTTCCGGCAAGATCAGCGTGGAACTGAGCAGCGGCTCGCCCAATTCCGCCAACAGGGCCAGCGCGATCGGATGATCCGGTATACGCAAACCCACTGTACTGCGTTTGGGATGCTGCAAGCGCCGCGGGACTTCTTTGGTCGCATCCAAAATGAAGGTGTAACTGCCCGGCGTGTTGTTTTTCAGCAGCCGGAACTGCGCGTTGTCCACGCGCGCATATTTCGCCAGTTCGGACAGGTCGCGACACATCAGCGTCATCAGATGTTTCTCGTCCAGCCCGCGTATCTGGCGTATGCGCGTCACTGCCTCTTTGTCATCCAGATGGCAGCCGATGGCATAACCGGAATCGGTGGGATAAACGATCACTGCACCTTGGCGCAGCATCTCCGCCGCCTGTTTGATCAAACGCGGCTGGGGGTTTGCCGGGTGTATAGAAAAGAATTGCGCCATGTTTAGACCGCAGCCCCTTCCCAATGCGTCCACACCGGACGGCATTCCAGCGGAAAATCCGGCAATCGTCCCAAGTCGCGGTAACTTTCTTCCGGCCCGTGAAAATCCGAGCCACAGGAACACAACAGATCGAACTCTTTGGCGTACCGCGCAAACTCGGCATATTGCGGCGGTGTATGGCTACCACTCACAACTTCGATACCCTGTCCGCCCAGTTCGACGAATTCTTTCAGCAGTTCGAGCAGGGTCGTTTTGCCCATCGCATTGCGTCCGGCGGTATAGCGTCCCGGATGCGCCAACACGGCGACTCCTCCGCTGCCATTGATCCATGAGATCGCATCCTGCAATTCCGACCATTGATGCGGAACGTAGCCAGGCTTGCCCTTGACCAGATAACGATTGAAGACGCTGCGCACATCCTTGCAGTGCCCGGCCTCGACCATAAAGCGCGCGAAATGGGTACGTCCGATCATGTCCGGATTGGATGCGTAGCGTAAAGCACCTTCCAGCACGCCGCCGATACCGCTGCGCGCCAGCGATTCCGCCATCAGTTCAGCACGATGCCGGCGTCCGCTACGGATGCTGCGCAGACCTTCCGCCAACTCGGAATTTTTAGGGTCAATATTCAGGCCGACGATATGCAGGGTGTGTTTGCGCCAAGACACAGAGATTTCCACGCCATTGATGAATTCAATGCCGTATTGCGCCGCAGCTTGGGCGGCTTCTTCCAGACCGTCCACGTCGTCATGATCGGTCAGCGCCAGCACTTTAACTTCGCGTCCGGCAGCACGCGCTACCAGCTCGGTCGGTGTGAGCGTGCCGTCGGAGACATTGGAATGACAATGCAGGTCGTAATCCAACATCAGAGGTCGCCGCCGCCCTTCTTCATGACTTTGCCCTCTTCGGCGCGTTTACGGCGAACTTCTTTCGGGTCGGCTATCAGCGGGCGATAGATTTCGATGCGGTCTTTTTCGCGCAACACGGTATCAACCTTGCTCAATTTGCCGAAGATGCCGAACTTGCCTTTTTCAAGGTCGATTTCGGGAAACTTGTCCAAAATGCCGGAAAGTTTGACGGCTTCAGCGATGGTCGTTCCCTTTGGCACTTCTGACTTGAGCAGTAGCTGCTCGGCAGGCAAGGCATAGACCAATTCAACGTATATCTTTTCGTCACTCATTTTTTACATAAACCTTGTCTGCACGATGGATGAATGCGTCCACAAAAGTATTGGCGATATGGTGAAACACCGGCCCCACCAGCTTTTCCAGCAACTTGTTGGAGAACTCATATTGCAAACGGAACTCTATTTTACAGGCTTCGTCGCTCAAAGGGATGAATCGCCAACTGCCGTTCAGTTGTTTGAACGGCCCGTCCAGCAAGGCAATGTCGATCTGGTGCGGCGGTGTGCGCTGGTTTTGGGTGCTGAATTGCTGCTTGATATGGTGATAATCGATATGCAACGTGGCATGCATCGTCGTGCCCTGCATGTCATTGATGACCGCCCCGCCGCACCAGGGCATGAACTGCGGGTAATCTTCTACTCCATCCACCAGCTTGAACATCTGCTCCGCCGTATGCGGAACCAATACCGTTTTCTCAACCAGAGCCATTGCTTTACGAAGCCGCTAAATCAAAGGCTGGTAGAATATCGCAACATCAAGCAAAACACATCTTTCAATGAGCATCATTCAGAACAAAAAGGCCTACCACGAGTACTTCATTGAAGAAAAACATGAAGCGGGGCTCATGCTGGAAGGCTGGGAAGTCAAAGCCATCCGCGCCGGACGGGCACAACTCAAAGAAGCCTACGTCACCATCAAGGACGGCGCGCTGTACCTGTTCGGCTCGCACATCAGCCCGCTACTGAACGCTTCCACCCATATCCACCCTGACCCGGTGCGCACCCGCAAACTGCTGCTGCATGCACACGAGATTGATAAACTCATCGGTAAAGTGCAACGCGCTGGCTATACCATCATGCCGCTGGACATGCACTACAAGGGTAGCCACATCAAGCTGGAAATCGGCCTGGCAAAAGGTAAAAAAGAGCATGACAAACGGGCAACCGAACGTGAGAAGGATTCTAAACGTGAAGCTTCGCAGGCCATGAAAAAGGAACGGCGCTGAAAGATTGCCCGTTTGCGGCGTAGGCTAATATGAGATAGCGAATGTTAAACGAGCTTTAGCGAGTGGCCGAAGCCACAAACGGGCAACCGAACGTGAGAAGGATTCTAAACGTGAAGCCTCGCAGGCCATGAAAAAAGAACGGCGCTAACGAGCTTCGCCTCAGCACGCTGATATTGCTGGCTTTCATATCCATTGGCAACCTCGCTCAAGCACAGGGAGAACCTATGACCAACACCAATCAAACCGCTTATTTTTCAGGCGGCTGCTTCTGGGGCATGGAAGATCTGGTGCGCCTGATCCCGGGCGTGCTGGATACCGAAGTCGGATACACCGGCGGCGATACGCCCAATGCGACGTATGACATCGTGAGAACCGGAAGCAGCGGTCACGCCGAATCGCTGAAGATCGTATTCGATCCCAAGCAACTCACCTACCGCCACTTGCTATTCGAATTCTTCCGCATGCACAACCCCACCACACGCAACCAGCAAGGCAACGACTTCGGTACGCAATACCGCTCGGCGATCTTCTATCTCAATGACGAACAAAAAAGCACCGCAGAGGAAGTCATCAAGACAGTGGACGCATCAGGCGACTGGAAAACCAAGGTCATCACGGAAGTTGTACCGTTCAAGGACTTCTGGCGTGCCGAGGAATACCACCAGAAATATCTGGTCAAACATCCGCAAGGCTATACCTGCCATTACATGCGCAGGATGAATCTGGGTGAATAGCCTTTAACTTTGGCTACTGTTAAAACCGTTTGCGGGCAAGGTGGGCGGCTTTAAAGAATTGGGCATGTCTTGCGTCGTTGAACTAAAATGCGACTTTGTTTTTTTATGCAGTCCTTATTGTGAGTTATCCTGAAATGAAAAGATCCTTTACATTCATCATGGCGGCAGTCGTCGCCCTGCTTCTGCAAGGTTGCTTCGGCAGTGGTGGATCCTCTGCTCCCCCGCCCAACAATGTCGTTGTCGCAGCCAAAGACAGCCGGGTTGTCGTGACTTGGGACATGGCGCCCGGTGTTGAATACTGGATATTCAGGGCGGTCGGATCGGGTATTACGCCAACGACTTGTTCATCGATGCCCTTGTGCAGCACGACTATAAAAGTCACTTCGCCTCTGACTGTATCGGGATTGTCCAACGGCACGACTTATTCCTTCACGATCAACGGAAGAACTGGTGGTGGGCCGGGAGGAACCGGTTCGCCTGCGATACAAGCCACGCCCAGGCTGGCGGGTGCAACGTGGAGCACGGGCACTGCTCTGGGGACAAGTGTCTTGCGCGGCGTGGCATATGGAGCCATGTATGTCGCTGTCGGTGATGGTGGTGTAGCGTATTCGAGTACCGACGGTAATATTTGGTCCACATTGACCAATGGGTCGCCAGCAAATCTTAATGCGGTGATTTATGACAGTCTGCACGCGAAATATTTGAGTGCGGGCGCAACAGGGACTGTAGTGGCGCTGACGCCAGCGACGTCCAGCACTTTGTGGGCGACACAAACCAGCAACACACCAAATATCCTTTATGCACTTGCGAATAATGGTTCGGGCTTTACTGTCGCCACTGGCGCCACTGGCACGATCATTGCCAGTAGTGATGGGGTAACTTGGATAGATCATACAGCGACCTCAGGCACGGCGAAAAACCTGAATGGAGTGGCTTACGGGAATGGCATCTTTGTAGCTGTCGGAGCAACAGGTACGGTGGTCCACAGTACGGATGGAGCCACTTGGGTAGGAGCTACCACCCCTGGAACTGCGAACACACTCACGAGTGTGACTTATAGTGCTGACGCTGGAGTTTTTGTCGCGGTCGGTGTCAGTGGGACGGTGATAACCAGCCCGGACGGAATCACTTGGACGCCGAAGCTAACGGCAACCACAACTATCCCAGGTACTACTCAATTAAACTCGGTCACTTATTCTGCCGGACGCCGATTCGTGGCGGTCGCCAATGACGGAAGTATCTACTATAGCGAATATGCCAGCGCAGGGGCGGCGTGGACTCAAGCCGTACCCGCTTCAGTAACTCTAACTCCTCTCAATGCAGTTACAACTGGCGGCCTGTATGACTACTCCGCTGTAGGCGCAGTTGGTCTAAATCTCTATTCTGATTAAGTCCACCACTGGATCGCGTTGATCCAGTGATGTGGGACATTCAAGGAGTGCTGCCGAAATCGGGTAAGTGATGCTTACTTTTTCAGTCTGAAGGTGGCCAGTACACCCACCACCGCGCCCGCAACGCCGCATAGCAGTATCTTGTTGCGCATGTCTTCAAGACCGGAAATGGATTGGAACGCTCGATGAAATGCGTTCCCGCCAGACGAGAACAAAGTCTGCAGACTGACATATTCTCCGCCCCATTTGCCAAAGAAAACGTATCCGACGATCAAACCTAAAGCCGCAAAGGCAGCGATACTGAGAAGATTTTTCTGATTCATATGCTCACCTTTCGTGATTGACCCGTTACACCTTCACCGCTTGCTCCATTCAACTCCAGTTCACCCCGATCACTTCAACGCAGATGGTAAGCAGACCCAGCGTGAGGTTCAATCCTACCAGTTTCCGTATCTTGCCCAGAATCTCGCCCGCTTCTTTCCAGCGTTCCTTGGCGACATGCAGGTTGAGTGGCACATAACAGGCAAAGAACACGTAAACGTAGATGCCCGTCATCACCAACCCCAACAGCAGCATGACATGAATATAGTGCGGCACATGTGCCATGCCGCCGAATTGGTAGATCATGTAGAAACCGGTGACGAGGATCGCGCCGACTGCACCCCATACCCAGTTGAAGAAGCGGTGGAACACGTTGTCCCATAGGCGCAGGCGTTCCGGTGGTTGCAGCACATCGACAGCTGCGGGACGCAATACGACATAGGCGAAGAACATGCCGCCGACCCAGATGAGCACAGCGAGCAAATGAATGAGTTTGAAGAGAGTCATGGTGGTTATCTCAAGAGTTGTTTTGCTGAGTGTACTGCATCGCTTCACGCACAGGTCTGAAGCTCCGGCGATGTACTTCGGAAACGCCATGTTCGCGCAACGCGGCAAGGTGTGCCGAGGTCGGATAGCCTTTGTGTCTATCAAAACCATATTGCGGATATTGCTCATGCAGACCCAGCATGAGTTCGTCGCGTGCAGTCTTGGCCAGGATGGAGGCGGCGGAGATGGCTGCGATTTTACTGTCACCCTTGACGATGGCCCGGCTGGGAATGCCTGTTTGCGGACAATACAGACCATCCACCAATACTTGATGCGGCTGGGTATGCAGCGCCAGCACGGCTCGATGCATCGCTAACAGCGTGGCTTGCAGAATATTGAGGTGGTCGATCTCGTCGACTTCGGCATAGGCGACGGCCCAGGCCAGCGCGCGTTCGCGGATGAGGGGGGCGAGCCGGTCGCGTTGTTTTTCGGAAAGTTTCTTGGAATCGGCCAGTCCTTCGATGGGGTTGGCCGCATCGAGAATGACTGCGGCTGCACTCACCGGGCCGGCCAGCGGACCGCGCCCTGCTTCATCTACACCGCAGATAAGCAGGATGCTGCTCATGCCAGATAAGGCAGGATGACTGC
>CABEBA010000092.1_pt1 | contig 14412 bp, 17 predicted proteins | sample 3132531 | NCBI WGS metagenome assembly CABEBA01 (sample SAMEA5534344, study PRJEB31848) | metagenome | biome: tundra; feature: field; material: soil | place: USA | collected 2013-05 | depth 0.45 m
TATAAGGCCTTGGCGCGGAAAAAATCCCATGGCACGGAACTTGTTAATAGCCCTGCGTAAGGATGATTTTCCGTTGGGGCGGACGGTTGATCGTGCAGAGATAGCCTGTGCTGATAGACAAGGGAGAGAAAAATGTCCACAGAAACATTTTATGAAGTGATGCGGAGGCAGGGGATCTCGCGCCGCAGTTTCTTGAAGTTTTGCAGTTTGACCGCCGCTTCGTTGGGCCTGGCGCCCACGATGGCACCCAGGATCGCCGAGGCGATGGAAACCAAACCGCGCACGCCGGTGATCTGGCTGCATGGCCTGGAATGCACCTGCTGCTCCGAATCATTCATCCGTTCCGCACACCCGCTGGCGAAAGACGTGGTGCTGTCCATGCTCTCGCTGGATTACGACGACACCCTGATGGCCGCAGCCGGACATCAGGCGGAAGAGATCATCGCCGAGATCAGAAAGAAATATAAAGGCAATTACATCCTCGCGGTGGAAGGCAACCCGCCGCTGAACGAGGACGGCATGTTCTGTATCCACGGCGGACGTCCGTTCGTGGAAGTGCTGAAAGAAACCGCAGCCGATGCCAAGGCCATCATCTCCTGGGGCGCTTGCGCTTCCTGGGGCTGCGTGCAGGCCGCCAAGCCGAACCCGACGCGTGCCACACCAGTGCACAAAGTCATCACCGACAAGCCCATCATCAAAGTGCCGGGCTGCCCGCCCATCGCCGAGGTGATGACCGCAGTGGTGACCTATATGCTGACCTTCGATCGCATCCCCGAGTTGGATAGGCAGGGACGTCCGAAAATGTTTTACGGTCAGCGCATTCACGACAAGTGCTATCGCCGTCCGCACTTCGATGCCGGACAGTTCGTCGAGCAGTGGGATGACGAAGCCGCGCGCCGCGGTTATTGCCTGTACAAGATGGGTTGCAAAGGCCCGACCACTTACAACGCGTGTTCCACGGTGCGCTGGAATGGCGGCGTGTCCTTCCCCATCCAGTCCGGTCACGGTTGCATCGGCTGTTCCGAGGAGGGCTTCTGGGATAAGGGCGGCTTCTACAACCGCGTCACCAATATCAATCAGTTTGGTATCGAAGCCAATGCGGACAAGATCGGCGGCACGGTGGCTGCAGTCGCGGGCGCAGCGGTGGTCGCACATGCGGCAGTCAGCGCGCTGAGCAAAGCACGCGCCGGTAAGGAAGATCAGAACAAGGGAGGCAAATAATCATGTCAGCTTATGAAACTCAGGGCTTTAAGCTCGACAACAGCGGCAAGCGTGTGGTGGTCGATCCGGTGTGCCGTATCGAGGGACACCTGCGCGTCGAAGTGAATCTGGACAGCAACAATGTGATCCGCAACGCGGTGTCCACCGGCACCATGTGGCGCGGTCTGGAAGTGATTTTGAAAGGCCGCGATCCGCGCGATGCCTGGGCCTTCACCGAGCGTATCTGCGGTGTGTGTACCGGTACGCATGCGCTGACCTCGGTGCGTGCGGTGGAAGACGCGCTGAACATTCAGATTCCCGAGAACGCCAACACCATCCGCAACCTGATGCAGTTGAACCTGTATGTGCACGATCATCTGGTGCACTTCTACCACCTGCATGCACTGGACTGGGTGGACGTGGTATCGGCACTCAAGGCCGATCCGAAAAAGACTTCCGAACTTGCGCAAAGCATTTCCAGCTGGCCGCTGTCCTCGCCCGGTTATTTCCGCGACGTGCAGAACCGTTTGAAGAAGTTCGTCGAATCCGGACAGCTCGGTCCGTTCAGCAACGGCTACTGGGGCAGCCCGGCGTACAAGTTGCCGCCGGAAGCGAACCTGATGGCGGTGACGCACTATCTGGAAGCGCTGGATTTCCAGAAAGAGATCGTCAAGGTCCACACCATCTTCGGCGGCAAGAACCCGCACCCGAACTGGCTGGTGGGCGGCGTGCCGTGCGCGATCAACCTCAACGATGTCGGCGCCGTCGGCGCGATCAACATGGAGCGGCTGAATCTGGTCAAGAGCATCATCGACCGCAGCAAGGAGTTCGTGGAGAAGGTGTACATCCCCGATCTGCTGGCCATCGCTTCGTTCTACAAGGGCTGGGGTTACGGCGGCGGTCTGTCGTCCAAGAACATCATGTCCTACGGCGATATCCCGCAACGCGCCAATGATTACACTCCGCCCAATCTGCTGTTGCCGCACGGCGCTGTCATCAACGGCGATCTCACCAAGATCCATAATATCGATCTTAGAGATCCGGAAGAGATCCAGGAATTCGTTTCCCACTCCTGGTACAAGTATGCGGACGAGAACAAAGGCCTGCATCCCTGGGACGGTGTCACTGAGCCTAACTATCACCCCGAAGGTCCTAACTTCAAAGGCACGCGCACCAGGATCGAGAACCTCGACGAGAGCGGCAAGTATTCCTGGATCAAGGCGCCGCGCTGGAAAGGTAACGCCATGGAAGTCGGGCCGTTGTCGCGCATGGTGCTGGGTTATTTGCAGCCCAAGCAATTCCCTGTCATCAAGGACACCATCGACAGCGTATTGCACAAGCTTGACCTTCCGGTCACGGCTTTGTTCTCCACATTGGGACGCACTGCCGCGCGCGGCATCGAGGCGCTGTATTGCGCCGATCTGCAAGTGCAACAGTTCGACAAGCTGATGGCGAACCTCAAGGCGGGCGACGATTCAACCGCCAACGTCGAAAAATGGGAACCGTCCACCTGGCCCAAGGAAGCCAAAGGCGTGGGTTTCACCGAAGCGCCGCGCGGCGCACTGGGACACTGGATCAAGATCAAGGATACCAAGATCGACAATTACCAGTGCGTGGTGCCGACCACCTGGAACGGCAGTCCGCGTGATCCGAAAGGTCAGATCGGTGCGTTCGAGGCTGCGCTGATGAACACGCCGATGGCCAAAGCCGATCAACCGTTGGAGATCTTGCGCACTCTGCATAGTTTCGACCCCTGTCTGGCATGCTCGACGCATGTGATGTCGCCGGACGGGCAAGAGCTGAGCAAGGTCACGGTTCGCTAAAGAGACAGCGATTAAATCCTCCGTTCGTGGTGAGCGTGTCGAACCATGAATGGAGGATTTAATCGGTCAACGAGTTAAAAGGAGACTGTCATGTCTGTCAAAACTGAAGTCGATGAGTCGGCGCTAACCGCTGCGGGTAATACGGTTTACGTCTACGAAGCACCGGTGCGCGCGTGGCACTGGATCAACGTGTTGAGCATCTTGACGCTGGCGATCACCGGATATCTGATCGCCAGTCCGTTGCCGAGTGTGGCGGGTGAAGCGAGCGATAATTTCCTGATGGGATATATCCGCTTCGCGCACTTTACGGCCGGCTACATCTTCGCCATCGGTTTGCTGGTGCGCTTGTACTGGGCGTTTGCGGGCAACCATCATGCGAAGCAGTTGTTCATGTTGCCGGTAACGAACAAAGAGTGGTGGGCCGGCTTGCTGCAGGAAGTGCGCTGGTACATGTTCATCGAGAAGTATCCGAAGAAGTATGTTGGGCATAACCCGCTCGGCCACTTGTTCATGTTCTTTGCCATCACGCTGGGCGGCACGTTCATGATCGTGACCGGCTTCGCGCTGTACGGTGAAGGTGCACAAGCGGGAAGCTGGTCGAACATTCTGTTTACCAGTTGGGTGCTCCCGCTGTTCGGGCAAAGTCAGGCGGTGCATTCCTGGCATCACCTGATCGCATGGGGCATCGTGTGTTTCGTGATCCTGCATGTGTATACGGCGATCCGTGAAGACATCATGTCGCGCCAAACCATGATCAGCGCGATCATCGACGGCAAGCGCACTTTCCGTGAGTAAGCGGGCACAACTTCCCTTGCGGCATACTTCCCTTCCCGTTAACAAAGCCATGTCGCAAGAGTTGAAAGCAAACGCGGGCAAAAGCCCGCGTTTCTTTTGGGCCGCCCCGCGCACGCCCGTGCATCCGGGGCATTTCCTTGATACGCGCTACCTGCAACCCGGCAAGATCTCGCAAGAAGCCCTGGCTACAGCGCTCGGTATCTCGCGCCGTCGCGTCAACGAACTGGTGTGTGGTAAGCGCGTTATCACCCCCGATACGGCCGTGCGCCTGGCCCTGCATTTCGGCACGGATGTGGCGTTCTGGCTGGAGTTGCAGTTCGCCTGGGACCTGCATCAAGCGCAGCAGATGTACTACAGGCAGGTCAAAGCGGTTCCATAGCAACCATCAATTGCAAGGGCTATGTCCACAATTAAATTGTCGGATTAGTCGCCAGTTCACTAACTCATTAATTATCCTGGATATTGTGTTTATCGGCCGTTGGCATGACTCCTGCTGTAACGGGTGTAGTAACACCGGGGAGATGAAATGAAGAAGACTCAGCTGTTGGTATTGGGCATCGGCAACATCTTGTGGGCGGATGAAGGTTTTGGCGTGCGTTGCGTGGAAGCGCTGAATGCCGCTTATCAATTCGGCGATGACGTGACGGTATTGGATGGCGGCACGCAGGGTCTGTATCTGCTGCCGTTTCTGGAAGAAGCGCGCTATCTGATCGTGTTCGATGCGGTGGACTACGGCATGCAGCCCGGCGAAATGGTGATCGTGAAAGACGACGATGTGCCCCGCTTCATGGGCGTCAAGAAGATGAGCCTGCACCAGACCGGTTTTCAGGAAGTCATCGCCTGCGCCGCGCTGGGCGACAAGCTGCCGGAATCCATGATGCTGATCGGCGTGCAGCCGGAACAGCTGGAAGACTTCGGCGGCAGCCTGCGCGACATCGTCAAAGCGCAGATCCCGCGTGCATTGGATGTGGCACTGGAGCAGATCCGGCAGTGGGGCTACGCCTATGCCAAGTGCAATTCGCATGTGGTCGATGAATATCAGCACGCTTTGGCCATGGACAGCTACGAAGCAGGGCGGCCTTCGGCCGAGCTGGCTTGCCGTTTCGGCGACGATCGTTTCATTCCTCAGGCCTAGGAGACGTTATGTGTCTGGGTATTCCGATGCAGGTGATAGAGGCACATGAGAACAGCGCCATCTGCGAAGGCCGCAACGGGCGGCAGGTGATCAACACCATGCTGCTGGACAAGGTCGAGACCGGACAGTGGCTGCTGACTTTTCTGGATGCGGGGCGCGAAGTGATCGATGCGGAGAGGGCGGCGCTGGTGAATGCCGCGCTGGATGGTCTGCAGGCAGTATCTGAAGGCGGAGAGGTCGATCTGGATCTTTTCTTTGCCGATCTGGCGAACCGGGAGCCGACGCTGCCGGAATTTTTGAGGAAGGACAAGGTATGAACGAGACGGTCGAATTTTCAGTGGTGCGCGCGGCAGAGATGAAAGAGAGTTTCAACAAACTGCTGGAGCGCTTGCGCGCGCAAAGCAAGATCATTTTGCTGGATGAGGAGGGTCTGGAAGCCTTCGTGATGGCCGGCGGCGACGGCATGGTGCTGTTCACGCAAGAGCCGGATCAACAACCCGAGACCTGGGATGTGGCGGTGATCCTGCCCGAGGTGCTCAAGCTGACCGGTAACCGTTTGCGTGCCGGGATCATTGCGCCCGATCTGGCGCGCAAAGAGAAAGCGCGCTACGGCATCACGCGCTGGCCATCGCTGGTGTTCGTGCGCGACGGCGGCTATGTCGGCGTGATCGACGGCATGCGCAACTGGGATGAATACGCGCGCGAGATCGCCGAGATGCTGCAAAAGCCGGTGGGACGCGCGCCGTCGGTAGGAATTCCGGTGATGTCTACAGACACACCCTCCGCTTGTCACTAACGAAGTTATAAGGAGCGATCCAATATGAAAGATTTCCCCATTCCGGTCGTAGCATTCGGCCCCGGTTCGCAACCCGAGGAAGAGGATCTGCTGTACATGCCGCTGCCCAGTTCCATGATGACCTTTGCCCTGCCGGTCATCAACGAAGAAGCCGATCCGGCCTTGATGGCGGCTGCATGCAGGGTGGTGGAACAGTTGCGGGCTAAAATGGAAGCGGCGCCGCTTGGATCGACCCCGATCCCGGTCATCGAATTGCTGGAGATACAACCGGAAGTCGTGCGTCTGCTGAACCAGACCATGGGCGAGGGCGAAGTGAGTATCTCGGTGCGCGGATCCAGCGCTTATCGCATTCAGGAAACCGTGTTCGCCGGCGTGTGGCGTTTGCATGAATTCGCTGCGGATGGCCGTTTGACGCGTGATGCGATCATGGCCTGTGCGATCCCGCCGATGGTCACACAATGGGCGCAGGAAGATGTGTCGCTGGATTGCCCGATTCCGAAAAAGACACCGGGTATCATGAATGCGCTTTCGGTGTTGACCGAGATCGTGGGCAAGGCCAGGACCTACAAAGTGGGCGATGCGGCGCATGTGGTCAACCTGACTTTGCTGCCGATGTCGCCGGAAGATATGGAATGCCTGCCGCTGACCCTGGGCGTGGGTGCCGTGACCATCCTGTCTCGCGGCTACGGCAATTGCCGCATCACCAGCACCCGGCTGCCGAATGTGTGGTGGGTGCAATATTTCAACAGCATGGACACGCTGATCCTGAACACCCTCGAAGTCAGCGATGTGCCGGAAGTGGCGCTGGCATCGACGCAAGACTTCGAGGACAGTATCGAGCGGCTGGGAGAATGGCTGCAAGTGATGCAGGAACCGGAAAAACTGGACGTTTGAAATGAGCGCGTTCGAAGGTTCGTTTATGGGCGATAACAACAAGCTATCCGATGACGCTGCGCGGATGGAATGCGGTATCTGCTGGGAGGTGTACGATCCAACCTTGGGCGATCAGGTTTGGCAGATCGATCCGGGCACGCCGTTCTCCCGCTTGCCGGATCACTGGACTTGTCCGAACTGTGATGCGCCGAAACATAAGTTCATGGTGCTAAGCGAATGAACGCGATCGAGCAAAAACTGGAAACGGTATTCACCGATATCGCCAACACGCGCATGGCGGGTTTGCCCATATGCAATTCGGCGATGCGGGTGCAGGCGGTGGGTTTTCGCGAATGGCAGGAGCATTGGGTGGGGGTGCTGATCACGCCGTGGACGATCAGTCTGGTGTTGATGCCGGGAGATAAAGCCCCGCTCAAGACGCTGGGCGCGGATGAGAAAATGACCTGGGAATTTCCTTCGGGCAGTTACGAGTTCATGGGGCTGAACGACCCGGCCTTGGGCGCATGCCAGATATGCTCGCTGATCTCGCCGGTCAGCGATGTCGAGCGCCATGAGGATGCGGTGAGTATCGCCGAACAAGTGATGGAGGCATTGTTTGCGTCCGAGCAATCCGATCAGATACGCGATGCGGAGCGCAAAGTGAAGATGGAAGCAGCGCGACTCAATGGCGAGCCGATAAAGGATAAAACGCTCTCGCGGCGCGATTTTTTGCGCGGCAATTTTCTGGGGATGTAGGTTTGACGGATGTCGGCAAGTTAACGCTAGGCGTGATCTGGGACGGGGACACGGTCAGTGCGACGGATATCCGTTCCACGCGCCCGATGGCGGCACAGATATTGAAAGGCAAAACACCCGCGCAGGTGCTGCAGATCGTTCCGCTGCTGTTCAGTGTGTGCGGAAGGGCGCAGGGCGCGGCAGCCAGCGCCGCGTTGCAGGCAGCGCAGCAGGGGGTCTCGATAGCATCTGCAACGGTGGAGCACATGATCGTGTGCGAGGCCATGCAAGAACATCTGTGGCGCTTGATGCTCGATTGGCCGAAGTTGATGGGCTTGGACAGGCAGGAGCAACGCTTTGCGGGGTGGTATGCGCTGTTGCGCAAGATCGGCGCGGGCGAGGTCGGTATGGACGTTTTTCTGCATGAGTTCGAGCGCGATTGTCTGGGCATGCCGGTGGCAGAATGGCGAGCGCTTGACAGCTATCACGCGTTGCAAATATGGTTGGGCAAGGCGCATAGTCCGCTAGCACAATTGCTGGCTAAACTGGACAAACTGGAACAAGGCAAGCATGGTTCGTCTGGCGTCAGGTTGCTGCCCGCATGGACGGCTGCGGAGGCAAGCCGGGCGTGTGGCGGAAGATGGGATGCAGGCTTTTCCGCCCGACCGGATTGGCTGTGCGACACGGCGGAAACGGGTGCGTGGACTTACTATGCAGATAACAAGTTGCTGCGTGATGTGTGGCAACAGAGCGGGTCGAAAGCGTTGACCCGGTTGCTGGCCAGAGTAATGGATGTGGTCGAGATGGCAAGCGGACGCGCTGCGCCGCGACTGGATGTCGTTAGTCTGGCTGCAGGTGAAGGCATCGCAGTCGTGCGCACCGCGCGGGGATTGTTGATGCATCATGTGCGTCTCGCGGCGGAATTGGTGCAAGACTACGTGATCGTGGCGCCGACGGAATGGAATTTTCATCCGGGCGGCGCGTACACTCAGGATATGCGCGGTTTGCAAGAGTGCGACGCGGAACGTTTGCAGCAGTTGGCGCATATCGCGGCATTGTCGCTCGATCCTTGTGTGGCTTATGAAGTAAAGGTGCAGCATCATGGGCATCTCTAAAAATCTAAAGTTCTAAGCAAGACAAGGCGCGAGCAAAAAATTGCGACGCGGCATATAAGTGATATGTAAGGAGTAATTTTTTGAGAGCAACGCAGTATTGCGACGAAATTTGGATTTTGAGAGTTGCCCATGCATGAGATGTCGCTGGCGGAAGGTGTGTTGCAACTGATCGAGGATTCGGCGCAGACGCAGAGCTTCAGTCGCGTCAAAACAGTGTGGCTGGAGATCGGCCAGTTGGCGGGTGTGGAAGTCGAGGCGATGAAGTTCTGTTTCGATGTGGTGGTGCGCGATAGCATTGCGCAGGATGCACAGTTGGTGATCATCGAAATACCCGGGCAGGCATGGTGTCTGCATTGTGCCGAAGTCGTGAATGTACAAGCCCTGTTCGATGCCTGCCCCAAGTGCGGCAGCCATCAAGTGCAGGTGACAGGCGGCAACGAGATGCGAGTCAAAGAGCTCGACGTTGAATAAGGAGGTTGGCGATGTGTAATGTTTGCGGCTGCGGCGCAGGAGAAACGACCATCGACGGCAAGGCCGTGGTGCATGATGAGCATGGCCATCAGCACGGCGGACATTTCCACGTGCATGCGGACGGCACTTCACACGAACACGATCATACGCACGACCATTCGCATGAGCCGGTGCAGGGCAAACACATGCACTACCATCTGCATGCAGACGGCTCATCGCATGAACATGTACACGATCACGACCATACACATGCGCATGATCATTCCCACAGTCATACGCATGATGCGGTGCATTACGGCCTAGGCCCGGCAGGCGCGCATGCGCCCGGTATGAGCCAGTCGCGCATGGTAAAGATCGAGCGCGACATCCTTTCCAAGAACGACGGCTATGCCGAAGAGAATCGCGGCTATCTTTCCGCGCACGGCATCTTCGCGCTCAATCTGGTGTCGAGTCCCGGTTCCGGCAAGACCACATTGCTGGTGAAGAGCATCAGTGCCTTGAACGGCAGCGTGCTGCTCGCCGTCATCGAGGGCGATCAGCAGACCGACAACGATGCCGCGCGCATCCGCGCCACCGGCGCACCCGCGCTGCAGATCAATACCGGCAAGGGCTGCCATCTGGATGCGTATATGGTGGGCCGTGCCATGCAGCAACTCGGCTTGCATGACGACAGTCTGCTGCTGATCGAGAACGTCGGCAATCTGGTATGTCCCGCCAGTTTCGACTTGGGCGAGGCGCACAAGGTTGCAATCCTTTCCGTGACCGAGGGCGAAGACAAGCCGCTCAAGTATCCCGACATGTTCCTTGCTTCCGATCTGATGCTGCTGAACAAATGCGATCTGTTGCCGTACCTGACTTTTGACGCCGATCTGGCCGTGGCCAATGCGCGCCGCGTCAATCCGAACATACAAGTGATCCGTATCTCGGCCACCAGTGGCGAGGGTATGGATGAATGGCTGGACTGGATCAAGGCGGGATGTAAGAAGGCCATCGCGGGGCGCGATATCGCTGGATGAGTTTTTCTCCCTTATCCCGCAGGCGGGAGAAGGAATGTATATAGATTACCGAACCAACTTGAGATATGACTGAAATGATCCACGCGCAAATCAGAGTGTCAGGGCAAGTGCAGGGCGTAGGTTTCCGCCCTTTCGTCTATAAGCTTGCGCAAGAACTTGGTTTGGCGGGTTGGGTGCGCAACGACAGCGAGGGCGTGGAGATCGCAGTCGAGGGTGAACGCCCGCAAGTGATGCGCATGATCGAACGCTTGCAAAGCGAATCGCCTGCACTGGCGCGAGTGGAGAAAGTCTCGCATGATCTGACGCAGATGACCCTGGGCTTGCACGGTTTCAACATCACGGCGAGCAAGATGGGCAAAGTGCAAACCGGTATCGCGCCCGACATTGCGATCTGTCCGGATTGCCTGGCGGAATTGTTCGATCCTGCCGACCGCCGATATCGCCATCCCTTCATCAACTGTATCCAGTGCGGACCGCGCTACACGCTGACGGCACGTCTGCCTTACGACCGTGCCAACACCAGCATGGCGAAGTTCACGCAATGTCCTGCGTGCCAACTCGAGTACGACACGCCCACTACGCGCCGCTTCCATGCACAGCCCAACGCCTGTCCTGAGTGCGGTCCGCGTTTGAGTTTGTTCGACGCGCAGTGGCAGCCCTTCGCAACTGACGATCCCATTGCCACCACCGCCGAATGCATCAAGGTCGGGCAGGTTGTCGCCATTAAAGGCATCGGCGGTTTCCATCTGGTGTGCGATGCGCGCAATGCCGCGACTGTAGCCAGATTGCGCAGCGAAAAACAGCGCGAAGAAAAACCGTTCGCGGTGATGGTTCTGAATACGCTTTCTGCGCGGCACTACGCACAATTTCGGGAACAGGATGCGGCTCTGCTGGAGACGGGCGAACGTCCTATCGTGTTGCTGCGCCAATCTTATGCCTGCGAGGCTGAGTTGCAAGGCATTGCACCCGGCTTGTCGAGTGTCGGTCTGATGTTGCCCTACACGCCGCTGCATTATCTGCTGTTCCATGAATTGCTCGGCAAGCCGGAGGGCACGGACTGGTTGTCACAAGCGGCGCCGCTGGCCTTGGTGATGACCAGCGCCAATCCCGGCGGCGAACCGCTGGTGAAAGATGATGAGGAAGCGCGCGAGTCGCTTTCCGGCTTGGCCGATGCCTTCCTCACGCATGACCGCGACATCCTGCATCGCTGCGACGACAGCGTGATGAAGTGGCAGGGCAAGGCGCCGACCTTTGTTCGCCGCGCACGCGGCTACACGCCGCGCCGCATCAAGCTTCCATTTGCAGGCCCGTCGGTACTGGCTTGCGGTGCATGGATGAAAAACACCGTTTGTCTCACGCGCGGCAACGAAGCCTTCGTCTCCCAGCATATCGGCGACCTCGATCATGCGGGCACGCGGCAGATGCTGGACGAGACCGTCGCCTACCTGAGCGACATCCTCGATGTGCAGCCGCAAGCCGTAGCGCACGACTTGCATCCCGATTTCTACAGCACACAATTCGCGCAGGCATATGCCGCGCAACGCAACTTGCCGCTTATTGCCGTGCAGCATCACCATGCGCATATCGCAGCCATTTGCGCCGAACATCGCGTCACCGAGCCGGTGCTCGGGCTGGCGCTGGATGGGATGGGTTTGGGCAGCGACGGCGATGCATGGGGCGGCGAGTTGTTGCAGGTGGACGGCGCGAACTTCCAACGACTAGGTCATCTTGCGCCTTTGACCCTGCCCGGCGGCGACCGTGCCGCGCGCGAACCCTGGCGTATGGCGGCAGCGGCGTTGTTCGATATGAACCGTACCGACGAAATCGTGCGTCGCTTTCCGAATCAGGCGGGTGCAGCGATGGTGACAGACATGTTGCAACGCCAGTTGAATTGCGTCGCTACCAGCAGCATGGGGCGCTGGTTCGATGCGGCTGCCGGACTGTTGGGTGTGAATGAGATACAGGGCTACGAAGGACAGGCGGCGATGCTGCTGGAAGGGCTGGCCGAACGCCATGGCAAAGTCGCGCCACTTGCTTTGGGCTATATACACACTGCGCATAACGATCTGGATTTTCGTCCGCTGCTGGCGACACTTGCCGACTGCAAAGATGCGGCCTATGGCGCGGCCCTGTTCCATGCCACGCTGGCCCAGGGGCTGTGCGCGTGGGTACAACGTGCCGCGGGGCGATCCGGCATCAACCATGTCGCGCTGGGAGGCGGCTGCTTCCTCAACAATATATTGACGCAGGCGTTGGCCGACAGTTTGACGGCGCATGGCTTGGATGTGCTGACCGCACAACAATTGCCGCCCAACGATGGTGCGATCTCGTTCGGTCAGGCCAGTATTGCTCTGCAACAAATCAATCAAGGAGCCTGATCATGTGCCTCGCCATTCCCGCCCGCATCGAAGAGTTGACGACTCCGGGCAACGCCATCGTCAATCTGGGCGGAGTGCGCAAAGAGATCTCGCTGGCGCTGTTGGATGACGCCGCCGTCGGTGAATACGTCATCGTGCATGTCGGTTATGCCTTGCAAAAGCTGGATCAGGAAGAAGCCGAACGCACGCTGGAGATGTTCGCCGAGATGGGGCAGATGGACGAGTTGAGAGAGGAGCTGGGTGCGCCATGAAATATGTTGACGAATTCCGCGACGGCGAACTGGCCAAGAACATCTCTGCCAACATCGCGCGCGAGGCCGACCCGAAACGCACTTATCGCTTGATGGAATTCTGCGGCGGACATACGCATGCCATCTCGCGCTACGGCATCGCCGATCTGTTGCCCGCCAATGTGCGCATGATCCATGGCCCCGGCTGTCCGGTGTGCGTGTTGCCCATTGGTCGTGTGGATCAGGCGATCCGTCTGGCACGCGAGCATGGTGTGATCCTGTGCACCTATGCCGATACCGTGCGCGTGCCGGCTTCCGACAATCTGTCGCTGATGCGCGCCAAAGCCAACGGGGCGGATGTGCGCATGATCTATTCGACGCAGGACGCGCTGAAGGTGGCGCGCGACAATCCGAATCGTGAAGTGGTGTTCCTCGCCATCGGTTTCGAGACCACCACGCCGCCGACAGCCGTGGCCATCCAGCAGGCCGCTGCAGAGGGCCTGAAGAATTTCAGCATCCTGTGCGACCACGTGCTGACCCCAGCCGCGATGCACGCCATTCTGGCGGTAGAGGGCGGCGTGAAGCTGGATGGCTTCGTCGGCCCTGCGCATGTCTCCACCGTCATCGGCAGCAAACCGTATGAACCGTTCGCGGACGATTACGGCAAACCGGTGGTCATCGCCGGCTTCGAGCCGCTGGATGTGATGCAGGCCATCCTGATGCTGGTGCGCCAGATCAACGATGGACGCGCCGAAGTTGAGAACGAATTTACCCGCGCCGTGACGCGCGAGGGCAACCTCAAGGCGCAGGAGCTGGTGGCGGAAGTATTCGAATTGCGCGATGTGTTCGAATGGCGCGGCTTGGGCAGCGTGCCCAACAGCGCGTTGAAGTTGCGTCCAAAATACGCCGCGTTCGATGCCGAATTGAAATTCAAAGTGGATTATGTGGCGGTGCCGGACAATAAGGCGTGTGAATGCGCCGCTATCCTGCGCGGACAGAAACGTCCGCAGGAATGCAAGATATTCGGCACGGTGTGCACACCGGAAAACCCCGTTGGATCCTGCATGGTGTCGTCCGAAGGTGCGTGCGCCGCGCATTACAGTTATGGAAGATTCAGGGAGACAGTTTAAAGTTCCCCTCGCCCGCAGGCGGGAGAGGGGCTAGGGGTGAGGGACTCAAGAAATGAATAGCATTTTCAGGTACGCATCACCCCTCATCCCCATCCCTTCTCCCGCCTGCGGGAGAAGGGAGTAGTGCAGCATGGAAGCTTATGTACCGCATCAACCTGCCAGACTGCCTGAAGATATTCGTGTCTTTGCCAGGGAAATGCGCGGCCGGATGACTGATGCTGAGACTTTGTTATGGATGTTGTTGCGCAATCGCCGTATTGCAGGCGCAAAGTTCAGGCGGCAACATCCGGAAGGTCGATACATTCTCGACTTTTATTGTGATGAGAAGAAGCTGGGGATCGAGCTCGATGGCGGGCAGCATGGCGAAGCGATTGAGTACGATCAGCAGCGGGATAGCTGGTTGCAGATACAAGGAATTCGGATACTGCGTTTTTGGAATAACCAAATGTTGACGGAGACAGAGGCAGTGATGGAAGCGATATATCAGGCTGTGGTTGAAACTAATTCGAACAAAAAATTTCCTCTCCCGCTTGCAGGAGAAGGGAGCTAATACTCAACTTCAGGGAATCAATGTAATGAGTACAGTCAAACCCAATTATTCCCGCCCGCTCGACATCAAAAATGGCCGGGTGGATATGTCGCATGGTTCCGGTGGGCGCGCGATGGCGCAGCTCATCACCGAACTTTTCGCTGCCGCATTCAATAACGAGTATCT
>CABEBA010000093.1_pt1 | contig 14395 bp, 17 predicted proteins | sample 3132531 | NCBI WGS metagenome assembly CABEBA01 (sample SAMEA5534344, study PRJEB31848) | metagenome | biome: tundra; feature: field; material: soil | place: USA | collected 2013-05 | depth 0.45 m
TTCTCCTTCGTGGTTTGGTCGCTACGAAAGAGACAACTAACCTGCCTTGCATGTGCTGTTTTGATGCGGACGGTACGCCCTAGTTTATTGAAATGCAACGGGGTTTTGAGGGGAGACCTCAGTACCTGGCCTCTTAAATTTCACCCAGCCCGGGACTCATTTACCCACCCATACCTTGCGATAGGCCGCCAGCAGGCGTGTGTGCATGTCGCTGCCTTCCATATTCGCCTCCAGATTACCCAGACCAAAAAATCGGATCTCGCGACTCAGTAATTGCTGCGCTTGTTGCAAGGTTTCTGCCCCGTACATCAGGTGCAGATTGGCTGCGTAGGGGGCGGTTGATTCTGCTTTTGACTGGTCTTTAATCTGCACCAGATGCGCAACGCAACGGTATACGCGCGCACGCTTTTCGTTTAGTTCACCCAGCTGACTGATCCAGGTACAGCCGTCGAGTATTTCATCTTCATCGCCGGTGGCGATTGCCAGCAAGGCCTTCAGCTCGCCCACGCGCAGGTCTGCCCATACGCTGCCGGGGTCCGCCGCCAAGCCGATCAGGGTGGTGACAGCGAGATTGTCGGCGAGGTCGATGTCGAGCAAGGTATCGAACAACTCACCGCATTCATCCTCGTCCAGTTCCTGCAAGCGCAGCAAAGCAGGCCGCACCAGATTACCCACGGTATTGTTTTGCCATTGCAGGTCTTCGATGGGATAGATCTCCGACATGCCGGGCACAAAGATGCGGCAGGCATACACATCCAGATGGGTGAAATCGGCGACATAAATGTCGTGGCCGCTGGCGTGGATGGCATCGCAGCACCAGTGATAATCTTCATCGGTGGTGGTGCCGAAGTTCCAATCCGCAAACTCGAAGTCCGGCGTATCGCGCAAGAATTCCCAGCTGATCACACCGCTGGAATCGACGAAATGGATCTCCAGATTCTGCGCGTCGGCGATCTCTTCCATATCAAAACCGGGCGCGGGAAAGTCTTTCAGCGCGTCCAGGGCGCGGCCTTGCAGCAGCTCGGTCAAGGCACGCTCCAAGGCCACTTCAAATCTCGGATGTGCGCCAAAGCTGGCGAAGCAACCCTGATCCTGCGGGTGCAACATGGTGACATTCATCACCGGATATTTGCCGCCGAGCGAAGCATCCTTTACCAAAATGCCGTAACCCGCCGCGCGCAGCCCTTTGATACCGGCGGCGATACGCGGATAGCGCGCAATGACCGCTTCAGGCACATCGGGCAAGCAGATCCCTTCGCGGATGATGCGGAACTTGATGTCGCGTTCAAAGATCTCGGCGAGTGCCTGCGTGCGCGCCTCTTTCAGCGTATTACCCGCGGACATGCCGTTGCTGACATACAGATTGCCGATCAGATTGACGGGGAACAACACGGTCTTGTCATCGCGCAAACGCTGGTAGGGAATGGCACAGATACCCCGCTGCGCATTGCCGGAATTAAGGTCGATCAACTGGTTCGCCAGCACTCCGCCCTCCGGGTTGTAGAACTGTTGCAACTCGGGTGTCAGCAGCGCGGCAGGCCACTTGTCACCCTGCACGGCAAACCATTGTTCGTTCGGATAATGCACAAAATCACCGTGGCTGATGGTCTCGCCCAGATAGAAGTGCGTCCAAAAATAATTGGCACTCAAGCGTTCAAAAAACTCACCCAAAGCGCTGGCACGTGCCGCCAGTTCCGAACCGCCCTTACCGTTGCTAAACAGCCGCGGACAATCGCGATCAATCACATGCACCGACCAGATGTTCTCGATCTCATTCAGCCAGGAACGCTCTTCCACGTGAAAGCCAATGGCTTCCAGCTTGGCGTGCAGCGTACGGATGGATGATTCGAGTGAAGCGTCTTTGCTGGTGATGAATGTTTCGCCGTTCTTTATCGTTATCGTCATGTGGGCACTCGCGGTGTCGGGGTTAAAAAAATAGAGGGAAAAGATGCTTCGAGAAACAAGAAAGACGGGGCTAGTTCAGCCTATCTCTTTGATTACTTGAATCAGGAACCGTAGTCGTCCGCGATTATACCTGCCTAAACCTGCTAACTTAATTGCGATGCAGGCCCCATTAGTTCGCTTTAGTGTCAACCGAGTCACTTTCCTGCCGTTAATGGATTATGGTGAAAAACACCGCATTAGTACGGAGAACGAAATGGGTAGCCTGAGTAATGAATGCTTTGAACAATTTCTGGATTCCCTGAAGAAAGCCGGTATCACGATTTCCAAAGAGGCCGAACTGCGCGAGCGGTTGGCTGAGACGCACCTCTGGCATTTTGCCTTCCAGACGCTGGCGGCCAATGGCAAGGCTATCGGCATCAACTTCGAAGACCATACACAAGGCCGCAATCAGGCCGAGATCGAACGCACATTCAACGAATTCCATTTTTCGGAAAAGACCAAGGCTATTTTTTCCGCAAACCTGAAACACTGATCCTCGCTCTAGAGTCCGGATGATCGCTTGGCACCGGATAGAGATTCAAAGAAAGCTGGCGAGAATGAAAACCATTGCGATGCATACCCCATTCGCTCACTGCTTTAGCTCAACCCCAGCCTCGCCAACTCCTCTTCACTGAAACCTGCCGCGCGTCGCGCCTCCAGATTGAACGGGCCGCGTCGCGGCACAGCATTATGTTCGGCTATCAGTTTGGCATAGGTGGCGTCCGGCTCCAGCCCGCGCTGTGCGCACAGATAATTGAACCAGCGGTTGCCGATGGAGACATGGCCGATCTCATCGCGCAGGATGATGTCCAGGATCGGGCCGACCTCGCTATCGCCCGCCTGCACCAGCTTGGCGCGAGAGCCCGGCGTCACATCCAGCCCGCGCGCCTCCATCGTTCTGGGTAGCAATGCCATGCGCACCAGCACATCATGCTGCGTCTTCACCGCCATATCCCACAGCCCGTTGTGCCCGGAGAAATCGCCGTAAGCATAACCCTGCTCCTGCAGATGATCGGCCAGCAGCGTGAAGTGCAACGCCTCCTCATCGGCCACTTGCAGCCAATCGGTGTAATAGGCGCGCGGCATGCCGGCAAAGCGCCACAGCGCATCCAGCGCCAGATTGATCGCGTTGAACTCGATATGCACCAGCGCGTGGATCATTGCAGCGCGGCCTTCAGGCGTGTTCATCGCGCGGCGTTTCACAGTAAGGGGAGAAACCAACTCGGGCTTGGCGGGATGCCCGGGGATAGCCGGCGTTGCACTCAATGCCGCCCCGGCATCCAGCCCAAGCTCGCCCGCTGCCCACGCCTGCGCCAAGCGGCGCACACCCGCAGCCTTCTGCACTGCATCGCTCTCAACCAGCCAGTGCAGCGCGGCTTGTCTTAATTCGGCGGGTTGAGGTGAGTCAGGAAGCATCGTCTAATTTGATTGAAAAAATATTGCGAGGCTGACCTTGGCGCTTGATCGATTCCTCTATTAGTACGTGCAGACGATCTAGGTTGCATAGTATTTTTGCCAGCTTATCAACCGATATCCTTTGAATGTCATTCAATACAAGAATATGCCTATCCCCCAGTGCTTTTGAATAACACTTCCTGAATAGACTAGCCAAATTTTGCAAATTGGATATGCCGTGCATATTGCCGATGCCAGAACAAAAGTATTCGTAACATACCATCGGTCGGCCATATGCCAGACTGCATCCTTGGCCATTCTTGTACCACCCCATCTCGTTGTCATATTCCTTGATTTTGGCACCCAATATGTAACGCAAATAATCGCTTTCAATACTTTCTTTGCAGATTTCTTCCCTGCAGCAAATTTTCACACATGACGCACATGCCGTTTGTGAAACGCGATTGCCAATCTGCTGCAATTTGCTTTCGATCAAAATATGTCTGTTGCGAATTCGCAAAAGCAAACTACTGCACTCTGTTCCATTCATACGCTGAACCCTCAATCTTCCCGAAATCTTTGTCGTGGTATGCACAATACCCTGTCATTCTGTTTCTCCCGTCATTAACCTTGATATGAAAAACGCCTTTGCCTTCTATGAATAAAGGGGACAAGAACCTGTTCGAGGTGACGATTGCACTCTCTGCGGGGCAATTCACAAAACGTGGCCGTTCCCTGATTGCACGCAAAATCAATTGCGGCTGACGCCATTAATGCTATGGTTCCATTATCTGCCCGCATAACAATTACAAGTGACACTTTTGCCCAATGTGCTTTTCCGCAACTGTCAGCTATAGCGCCACTGCCGTGCTGGTGACTACGGGTTTGTATGCCGTCCACCAGGCCAGACGCCTGCCTGTCCCCTATTGGATGTGGGCAGTGATACCTGTCTTCTTTGGTTTCCAGCAGGCATTCGAGGGACGGGTATGGCAGGAGCTCGATGCGGGGAATGCCGGTGCAGCAGTTCCCTATGCGCTGGGGTTTCACTTCTTCTCGCATTTTCTCTGGCTGTGGTGGCTGCCGCTCTGCAGCTACCTTGTCGAGCCGGGGAAGATTCGCAAGAGAGTCATTGGCGGCTGCGCCATTTTCGGCGCTTTCGCAGGTACGCTGGTATATTCTTTCGTGCTCTCCCATCCCGAATGGATGTCGGTTGTCGTGAGAGAACACTCCATCTACTACAGTTTCTCTGTTCCCTATCGCAGCTCTATCCACCTGCCGATCACGCCAGCTGCGCTCTATGCCATGACTGTCCTCGTGCCGCTGTTCATCTCCAGCCACAATAAGATCAAAATCTTCGGGGGGTTGCTTGCCTTGTCGATGATGATGACAGCGGAGGCCTACAGCTATGCCTACATCTCCGTCTGGTGCTTCTTCGCCGCCGCGCTCTCGCTCTATCTGGTCTACATGATTCGCCATGTTGTTGCAGAATCACAATCGATCAGGATCTGAGCTTGTGTCTTGTGGTCAAAAATATTTCCAGTCCTTGATCATTTCCAAAGTCGTCGCAGAAATGATTGCGGTACCTTTTTCTTGCCAATGAGCATTGGCGCTATAAGACATCAACTTAAAATCTTGCGCAGCAATATTTCATCGTGCTCAGGGGTCACCAAGCCTTGAATCGGGCCAATCGGGTAAAAGCCAAGGCTCTGATAAAAATTCAGGGCTTGATGATTGAACGATGAGGCCACAACCCACAGGTTTTTGGCTTCTCGACGTGCCTCTGTTTCTGCCCAGGCTAACACCTGTTTTCCGATGCCTTTGCCCCTATGGTTCGGGGACAAGCCTAACAACTCGATATAGGGGCCGCGCAGCCAGGGAGAGCGCACACAGATGACACCCGCCAAATTGTCATCGACAGAAATCACGTATCGACGAAGTGCAGCATCATCTCGGATCAGATAATTCGCCAACGAAGTGGCGGAAAATTTGAGACTGGCCCACGGCTCAGAAACCGCAAGCATCTCTGCCACTGCCAGAGCCTGCTCATCTGTCATTGCAGCCGATAACCGGCAGCTATCCAGGCTTTCTATGGATTTGCTAAACGCTTTTTGTGGTGTGTTCATAGTCATCTCGGGGCCGAACCAATGGGGCAATTTCGCAATGTGCTTATTTCAGAAAACCGTGGTCTCCCAATTACTGTACCTGTCCCCCGATTATTGCATCGACCACACGCCAAACAATCCGACGCCGGTACCTTTGGTTCCTGAACGTTGTGCAATAATCCCACAACGAGATCAAACATGCGACAAGAACGGCCCAACTCGGATTTATCAACGACATTGAGAAGATGAAATGAATAGTACAGACAAGCCGAATGCCGGCATCCCGAAACCAAAAGAACAGATCATCCCGTCCGCTGCAAACCTGTTCAAGTCGTGCTTCCTGGTATTCATGTTGCTGGGCACCTTCTATGCGACCCAGCAGATCGCCGGGCAGATGGACAACTTCTGGATCAAGTGGTCCTTCATTGCATTGGTGTCGGTCTGGAATGGCATGCTCATGATCGGCATGGGCGTGCTGTCGCATGAGGCCATACACAGGGTCCTGTTCCGCTCCCCGTTCTGGAACGAACTCTGGGGTGGGTTGCTGGCCGCTATCGTGCTCATCCCGCTGGAGGCGAACCGGCAATTCCACATGGAGCATCATCGCTATTCCCATCAGCCCGGTCTTGACCCGGAGAACCCGATGCATCAAACCTCGTTCCTGTTCGCCGTAACGCTGGGGCCTTTCATCGCGCTGTTCGCCCAATATCGCGTTCTGCTGAGCATTGCGTTGCGCGGCGACCTCGTGCGGGTGCTGAAAGACGTCTTCTTCGTCAGCGTTGCGTTATCGATCTACTTCCTGTTGTTGCCCGCGCTCGGCGTGTCGTTGCTGTACACCTGGGTGCCCACGCTGCTGGCGCTGCCCCTGGTATTCAGCGTGCGTGCGCTTGCCGATCACTATGGCATCCCGCCCGTAGAGCGTGCTTCCAGGAAGTACAAAGAATCCGAGGAAGAAATAGAAAGCGGGACACAAGTGCGCCAGCAAGTCAGCGGTTGGGTCGTGCTAACCCCACAGTGGCTGCAGTGGCTGTGGAGTCACGTCAACTACCACGAGGTGCACCACAAGTACCCTTACCTTTCGCACCAATACCTGCCGCAAGCTTTCGAAGCCTCGCGCCATCAGTACCCCTACCTCGTCGTAAATGGATACTGGAGATCGTTACTCAATGTGCGCAAGCTTGATTACTACGCCACGCAAGAAGATGTGCGGCCATTCATAACGATGCAGAAGCCTTAACAATTCGAGCCTGGCCCTGAGGTCTAAAAAGGAACTTGCCTGTCAGCTCGGCGGGCACTTCCCCATGTTCATCGCGGACGACATAGCGCCCGCGATCGACAGCAGTTACCCGGGCCAGACGCTGGCCTGATCCACAGAGCAGGCTTGCCTGTTCCGCAAGCCCGCAATCTAAACCGAGTTCGATCAACTCCATGGCGAGTGCGCCCCTTTGATACTGAAAAGAACATCGCCCTTGCGGGCGATGTGTAAAAAGCTAATGCAATGGATAACCCAATTCATCTGACACCAGCGGGAGAGCGGGTTGATGGAGTAATTCAGATTGAAGGTATAACCGAGCAAAACGGTTTGAAAGAAATATTCGAACACGCCCCATTAGCTCGCACTGATCCCGTTACTGGTTATTTCTCATGCCCTGTCCGGCTTCACCGCGCGGTGGAATCCGAGCATGCCGTAAAACACCGTATCCTCGGTCACGTCGACATAGCCCAGTTCGCGCAGCACGATAGACAGCTCTTCGGCGGTATAGAACAGTTCCAGTGCGTCGATGAAATACTGCTTGAACCTGGTCGACGCGGGACTGCTGCCGACGATGAAACTGGTGAAATTCAGGCACGCCTTGAGGTAGGTGTAGTAGAGCATCTTCACAATCACGTTGCGCGGACGCAGCATGTCGGAATGATGGAAATGCCCGCCGGGCTTGAGCACGCGCCGGATCTCGGTGAACACCTCGCGTACCCGCAGGTGGCGGGAAGCGAATTGCAGCGTGACAACGTCGAAGTGATTGTCGGGAAAGGGCAGCTTATGCACATCGCCAATGTTGCTCTTGATGCTGAAACCGAGCGCCGCGGCGCGCTTCTGGCCGACCGCCTGCATCTCTGCACTGCGATCCATGGCATACACATCCAGCGTCGGCTCACGCTTGAGCAGGGCGATGCCGATAGCGTTGGTGCCGGCGCAGACATCCAGCACTTTTTGTTCCGGCTGCAAGTCGACCGAGCGCATGAAGCGCCGGAGAAAACCGCCCACCAGTCCGAGGGTGGCGATCTGATTTCCCCGATCGTAATAGCGGGCGATGTCCGCAAACGCATCGTTTAGATCATGGGTCCAGACGTTGCTGAAACGCTCTTCGCGAGCAGCCTCGCGCAAGGCTAGTGGGGGTGGTGCCATACCTGTTTCTCCTTCGATAAGACAGTACGTATTCCACGGAAAAAGCCGGGGCTTTTATTTGTGAGCCGCTCAAAGTGGCTTGACGGAGTCACTTACGCAGCCCCCATGTAGCCACCTGAAGGTGTCCGGACAGCGCCACAGGCTCAACTGATCTGCGTGCCGGGATTAGAAAGTCATCTTCGTCTTTTGTTACAAAAGCTTATCACTTCCGAACCCCTTGCGATGCCGCCGCATCAGCTTGGAGTATCTCACTTATGCTTCTCCTTCAACACCGTCTTCACCATCTTCCCGAACGCCTTGTCCTTCTTCCGCTTATCCACATCGGTCAACTCCATGGTGAGCCTGCCCCTTTGATCTCGGCGTCTTTAATTTTGCTTCACCAGTGCCTCGGCCTCTTCCGCCGTAAGGAATTTCCACGGCAGCGGTATCAGGCCGGGAACGCGCGCCATATAGCGGCGGTAAGTGTCGCCGTGATAGACCAGCAATTTCTTCTCCTCCAGGCGCGATCCGACGAGGAAATAGAGCGTAATGAACACGCTGGACAACAGCGTCGTCACGCTCATGTCGCGCGTCCAGAGCAAGACCAGGCCGAAGAAATACCAGGGGTGCCGCACGAAGCGGTGAAACGGGGAAAGATGAAAGTGCTCCTGATCCTCGACCTTCCGCACGTGAAACTGCAACTGGCGAAGGCCAAGGAATTCCTGCATGTCGTAGCTCTTGAGACTCAGCAAAAAGCCGAAGATCGCGGCCAGCGCCAGCCCATTTGCTAGCCAGGCGGCGATTCCCTGCCAGCGCCACAACATCGGCTCGGGAGCGTGGTACGTGAGCCATAAGATCGGCAGTAGCAGGAGCGACGCCAGGATATTGAACATCAGCCGGTAATACGCCATCAGGTTCGGCCAGTCTGCGGCAACCCTGCGCTTTACCGCCAGCGACGCCAATGCAGAGTGCAGGGCGAAGTACGCGATCCAGCAAAATGCCAGCAACACAATGTCGCGCCAGGCGGATTCAGTCATGCGATATCACTACCTTTCTTCCCATCATTAGCGCCATTTCATAAGACCGTGGGCTGTCCACGACAGTGCCGTTTCCAACGGTATTTGCGGCGGTACTCTGTCTGCATTTCATCTGGTATTTAATTGATATATCGTCATACTTATGGCTGTCACTTATCCAGCGCATCCGGATTCTTCAGCGACTTTTTCTCTTCCGATGCAAGGCGGCGCTCCACCTTCTTCACATCTTCAGCGGCGGGCAAACTTTCGGGGCGTATACCACGTTCGAGCAGAGTCTTGCGAACAGCTTCATTGTTGGTGACATGCTCACTGGAAATCGCCCCCTCACTCGCCAGCCTGTTTTGCTTGGTGTTGAAAATCGTAATCTCGGTAGCGAAATCCTTGGCCTTGAGAATAATGGTGGGCGCAAAGTCGGCCAATGGGCGACTGTCCGGCACTTTCCATTGCGCCTTCATCGCCTGCGTGGATTTACCGAACAGTGCATGATCGCCCTTGCTGCGAATCAAGGCGAAATCCTGATTACCGCCTGTTTGCTCGTAGATGACTTGCGATAACTCTTTCTCTGTCGCGGTCAGTTTCTTGCGGGCGGAAATACGCTCGGTTTCCAACAAGCGCTGCTCAATCAACTCTGCCCTACGTGACTGGATGGCGAAGTAAGTCTGCGCAAAAGCGATCTCCTGTTTTCTCGGATCACCGTTCTGCGCGATGAGATAGCAGGCGTACCGGCTGAGCATGATTTCGTCGACTTCTTTTTCTGCACCTTTGGGCATCTGGATCGTTTTGTTGACGTCAACAAAATGATCCAGAATGGCATGCCCGGACACCTCACAAGCAGTTTTAGCTTTGAAAATGACCGCAGTGAAATTCCGCCACTCGGAATAGCCCAACAGATGCTGGAGGTCACGTGCAAGCCAGAACTCAACACCGCCCTCGGTCTGCTGCGCATGAGCTTCGAAGCTATCTGTCAGAGAGTGAATGAGATCGGTTTTCATGGATTATTCTCCAAAGCAATTCATACAAAGCGCATCGATATCTCACATGGCAGAACCATTTCGAACCTGCGCAATCTATTTTGGGAAGTGCCGAATAACTCCGTTCGCCCTGAGCTTGTCGAAGGGCTCGTTGGGTAACACGCTGAATGTTAGGCATCCTCAGATAGACCGCCCGAATGTTAGAGAACGTTCGTTCTCATGTCAAACTTCCTGACGACCACGGCATTGTGAGCCCATTGGCTTTCATCAGCTCACGCGATTGCAATGCCAACAGAATTCACAAACAGGCAGCAAACGCCTCGCCCTGTTGCGCGATGATACGGCGCATCTCCACATCGTCCGACGCCATACGGAAATCGCTGAAATCGAAACCAGGCCCGACATAGCATCCCAGCAAGGCGTACCCCCCCAAGGGACGCGTTGCCTGCCACACGCCCGCCGGGACGACGTGGATGGGCGCTGCACCGCTGGCGGAAAAACGGCCAAGCGCTATCGTGCTGGCTTGGGAGTTGGTCGCATCGAAGCACAACAGTTCCAGTGCTTCGCCTTCCAGATGGCTCCATATCTCATCGGAAAGCACCTGATGCCAGCCGCTATGCTGCCCCGCCACCAACAGAAAAAGATAGCCGTCAGCGCGGTGATCTCCCGGCTGCACCCGGCTCTCGGAGCGGAATATCTCCCGATAGTAGCCGCCCTCGGGATGCGGATGCAGGTCAAGGTCGGCGATCAAGGATTGGGCTCTGGGATTCATGGATATCTCCGGCAGGTGAGGTTCCCATTAGCTGGGATGAATGTCCGGGGGAAATGGTTTGAAAGATATATTCGAACACGGCCCCTTTAATTCTTCGACCCCATTAACTCTCAGAAACCCTACTCTGAGTTCACCCCATTTAAGCTAAAATGGCATGCGTGCAGTGTTGGCGTCGACGAAATTTAATACATTACACAAAATCCAACGTAATTGTTTCACCTGGTGAAACATCGCTAACCACATAAGCAGTATGGCTAGTGTTTGAAAACATATCGGAGCACTCTATGAAGAAGAATTTTGCGGCAGGTTTGACGTTGTTCATCTCCATGTTATTTTCATCAAGCAACCTTTATGCGTTTGATGAAGCAGCGAAGAAACTCTTTGATAACGGACAATATGACGAGTGCATACAAAGAGTGAAATCACTTCCCGATTTTCGGAAGCAACGCAGCAATGTCATGCTGTTGGCATACAGCAATTACCAACTATATAACTTCACAAAACAGAAAACTTTCGACAAGGAGTACCAGTCGCTTTATGACGCCCTTCTTGAGAAGACGGACGTTGAAGATCTGAAAAGTATTCTATTTCTTGTCGATTCGAGCGATAAGCCTGCGGTTGTTGAGTCTTCGCGAAAGATCCTCAAAGAGATCTTCGAAAATCTGCACAAGATCGATGACATCGTGAAAATTCTTCCGTTTGCGAGCTCAACGGACAAAGAAACCAGGGAGTATGCATTCGATGCCATGAAGCGCATCATGGAACCAATCAGGGATATCGTAAAAAATGGCGGCACGATGCGTCCTATCGACTTGGTCTACTTTCAGAATAAGGACGTGATCAAGGCCGCTATGGAAAATATAGATATAAAGGCAGCACGAAAGACCCTCATTCTGATTGAGGAGCCCGCCCTCGAGTTTCTCAATAATTCGAATAGCGCCGAGCTGAAAGATATATCTGAAAAAATATCGGACGCAGCCAGCGATCGAAAGAAAAATTATCCAAATAGCTCCTGGTACAGTGCCACTGGCAAGCAGCTAAAGGCCTCCCGCTGACTCATCAGGCAGCAAATCTTCTGGTGAAACGCAAAAGGGGCAGCTTCGGTTTTGTTTTCGATTATCACTCCTCTCGAAGACTATAGCGATGCTGACCCATTAGCTATTGGAGATGAATAACCGGGGGAAATGGTTTGAAAGAGATATTCGAACACGGCCCCTTTGATTCCACACATCAAAAGCAAAATGACTCCTTTTGTATTTGGTGGTCACGCCATCCTGATCGAGCGAATGATCGCATCGAAATCGGCGGCAGGTCTTTTATCCGGATCAGACGGACCGCTAAACCCCACAATCAGGCAATATCTAGGTGCCAGAAGCAGAATCACTTCTGATACGGCTGAGAACTTGACCCCATGCTCGTTGAGCACGGACATACCAGCCTTCATGTAGGCCCCAGCCGCCCCTGCGATCAGGTAAGGGGATAAGCGCTGTATCAAATGAAAATCCGGATAGGCACCTTCCATCTGGGCAAGTACAACATCGATCACGCCATCGGGCCCACCCATATGATGCACAACCGGCAGAGATTTGGCAGTGCATTGAATCATCGGAATGCATTCATGTGGATCGTTTTCAGTCTGCTGCAGGCTCAAAAAGGGGGCGTTGGAATTGGCCTTGAGCAATTCCTCTACCTTTTCAGAAGTAGTTGCAGCTCCAAGTTTAGCCTTCCTGGCCCACACACTAGGCAACACAGCCCATCCATCTGGAATGTCGCATTCGAATCCCAGCAACGCATCTGAAAATTTATTCATCTGTAGTAGTTGAGGCTTATTCTGACGGTAGTAATTGCCAGCGGACATAAATGGATCAGCTTTTGCTGCCCCATTAACCAGAGCCGCATTCTTTTCTTGATCATGTCAGCCTTTCACTGAAACACTTCAAAACAATTCGATCCCTTTGGTACTGTACTTTCGAGATTCACAAGCAGGCAGCAAACCCCTCCCCCTGTTGCGTGATGACACGGCGCATCTCCGCATCGTCCTTCGCCATACGGAAATCGCTGAAATCGAAACCTGGCCCGACATAGCATCCCAGCAAGGCGTATTCCCCCAAGGGACGCGCAGCCTGCCACACGCCCGCCGGAACGATGTGGATGGGCACTACACCGCTGTCGGAAAAACGGCCAAGCGCTATCGTGCTGGCTTGGGAGTTGGTCGCATCGAAGCACAACAGCTCCAGCGCGTCGCCTTCCAGATGGCTCCATATCTCATCGGAAAGCACCTGATGCCAGCCGCTATGCTGCCCCGCCACCAACAGAAAATAGATAGCCGTCAGCGCGCTGCGCTTGGCGCGGTGATCTCCCGGCTGCACTCGGCTTGCGGAGCGGAATATCTCCCGATAATAGCCGCCCTCGGGATGCGGATGCAGGTCAAGCTCGGCGATCAGGGACTGGGCTCTGGGATTCATGGATATCTATTGATTTAAAGCTTGGAGCTCACGCTTCGTTTGCCGTAGCTGCAAACCTGTCGCACACCCGGTTTCTGCCTTCAGATTTGGCTTGGTACAAACACTTATCGGCACGTGAAGTCAGCTCATCAACGGTCTGACATGACTCGGCACTTTGAACCACGCCAAAGCTGGCCGTAATCGACAGCGGTGTCTGACAATAGTCGATGCGCATCTCGGAGATTGAAGCACGCAATCTTTCTGCCAGAGCCATCGCCGACTTTAGATTCGTCTCTGGCAGAAACAGGATGAACTCCTCGCCGCCCCATCTGGCAACCACATCCCCTTCTCTGGCCGACACCTCCAGGACAGATGCAACCGACCCCAGCACTCTGTCCCCAAAGGCATGCCCGTAGTTATCGTTGAGCACCTTGAAATGATCGATATCGAGCAGGATCAAGGAGACATCACGGTTGCTGCGTAATGCAGTGCTCCATACCGGACTGACGGCCTCGTAAAAAGCCCGCCGATTGTTCAAGCCTGTCAGGTGGTCCGTCCGCGCGAGGTGTTCCGCATCGCTGCGTGCCTGGTTGGCGATGGTCTGTTGCACCAGCAGTTCCTGTATCACCCGCTCTTTATCAAAACGCAGCCTCAATGCATCGAGAAAAGCATCACCGACCTCTCCACCACCCTTGATCAGCACTGCAAAGTACAGCGTGGCAAAGCCTGCAATCGCCCAATGCACCTCATCTCCCACGCTCGCAAAGTGCAGGATGGGGGGCACCATCACCCCCACGATCCATACATAGAACGAAACAGGGTAAACAGTATTGGTGCTCACCGATGCACCGGCCAAACCCAGCAACAACATCAGCAACAACATCTGATGAATCAGGTCATCAGGGAATAGCCAGAACGCCATCCCCCCCCAGAACAAGGCTAAGAATCCAGTGAAAGTAATGAAAGCAATGTGCCAGCGGTTACATTCCCGGACCGTATTGATCCGTTCCCGGTTACGCCACCACCACACCAGCTCTACAGATGCCGCCAGCACCCACACCGCGTCGTACATCAACAAGGTCGCATGCGGCAGCACGCCCCACATGATCCAGTCGAATATGAACAGCAGCACTGCCTGGCCACCGATCATGCTCAAATAGTTTCTCAACCGTAAACGTATCTGTTCAGAACGGAGATGCAGGTTATCCGTGTTGATCGGGAACCATATCGCTTCAAGAATATTGTTTTTCATTTTCCACCGAAATCAGAGAGAACAATTCGAGCCTGGCCCTGAGGTCTCCCCACAAAACCCCGTTGCATTTCAATAAACTAGGGCGTACCGTCCGC
>CABEBA010000096.1_pt1 | contig 14343 bp, 12 predicted proteins | sample 3132531 | NCBI WGS metagenome assembly CABEBA01 (sample SAMEA5534344, study PRJEB31848) | metagenome | biome: tundra; feature: field; material: soil | place: USA | collected 2013-05 | depth 0.45 m
CGCCTGCGAGGTCGACACGGTAAGTGCGGCTGCCGTCGGCGTTGTTGATGCAGGTGACGCAGTTAGCCATGTTCTGCGCACCGTCGGCTTGCAGGTTGAGGAAGGCATCGCTGCGGGTGAGCCCGTCGCTGCCCAGCAGAGAGGCGCCGGTATTGGCATCCAGCAAGGCCACTTCAAAGGCATCGTGCGGTGCACCGGTCAGGTTGTCCAGTGCGGTGCCCGCGAGGGTGAAGCTCAAAAAGCGGTCGGTCGGATTGAGCAGGAAGACTTGGCTCAAACGAGTCTGGCTACCAGACACTTCATTAAGTGTCGCCTCTCCCAAACCCGTTCGCCCTGAGCCTGTCGAAGGGCCGATGTTCACGCTGCCCAATGTTGACCATCCATCAGCAGCATTGAGGCTGCCATTGGTAAGCGTTGCATTGGCTGCCCAGTCATATTGCGTAACCAGCGTGCTTGCATCCGGCGCAATGCTCACGCCGCCGTAACGGCTGCTGCGCAACAGACCCAGGAAGCCGATGAAGCTGGTACCCAGCGGCAGTGTAGGGAATGCGGGGGCATTTTGTCCCTCGCCCGCAAGCGGGAGAGGGGTTGGGGTGAGGGTGGCTTTTGCTTGTGCCACCAAGTTCTGCATCAACGCCATCTCCTCTGCAGTGGGCAACCTGCGCACTCCAGCCGTCAACGTAGTCCCCATAAAGTCATTCGGATTTGCACTATGGTCAATACCCAAAGCATGGCCGTACTCGTGCAGCAACACAGAGAGCATGTCCATCTTGCCCGCCGCCGCACTGCCCGCCTTCGCCACCCATTCGTTGGGGTTGGAGGTGGGGAGGAATTCGCTGTTGTCGGCAGGGGTGGTGTCGATGAACCAGTTGTAGCCGGCGGCCTTGGTGTCGAGGGTGATGGTTGAGCCGGTGGTTTGGCCGAGGGCTGCACCCGCGAGGTCGGCGAGGTTGACGGTGACTCCGGTTGCTTCGCCAGCCAGGTTGCTCAGGATGCTTGAGCCTAGTGTTGAGGCCAAGATAGCGGTGTCGGTGACTGTCGCACCAGCAGCGCTTGTGGCGGGCGACTGGTATTCGACGGAGGTGATGGTGTTGGTGCCGTTAGGGGAAAGATTGGTGGAGATTTTCCAATATGATTTGGGGCACAACAGTTTTTCTTTTTTGTTGTCGACTTCCGACGCCACCTTGAAGGTGTACACCATCTTGACTTTGTAGCCGCCCATCTCTACCAAGAAGGTGGCGCTATCCTTACCAAGGTAACCGGATTCCGGGATGTAACTATAACTTCTTTCGCCAGTATCTCGAATAGCATGCCCACTCTCATCAAATACTACCGTCCCTAAATCTTCCAGTTTGCCGTGTTTTGGATAATCCAAAACAGTAACCGTGGATGGGCCTGCAACTGTAAGATTCTCAAAACTGTAGAAATAATTTATTACATCGCCCGATGGTGTCAGGGTATTTTCCGCCGTCGCAACGCCCCCCAAAGGTGGATTACTGAGCGCTTGGCAAATACCGACAGTGCGTCCAATGTTGGCTGGGTCTTGCTGTGCTTGCAAGGCTTGGGCAATCATCACCGGGACGTATTGTGGCGGCACGTTGGGCATATCTGGAATTAACATCGTTACTTCTCCTTGAGTAAGGCTCAGGTCTGTTTTGACCTGATCGAGAATATCCTGCACAGTCGCGCGCAGGGCATCATTACCGGATGCATCAGTCTGCCCCGAAGTAGCGCTGTCTGCCATCAGGTGTTGGGTGGTGGTGATGTTCACGACCTGCGGCGGCCTGACGTAAATATGGAAATGATTATTGTGATCCTTTGCAGTGAATAATAGGGGACAGACCACGGTTTCCCGCCAGTACCGCATCGCTTACACCAGCAGCTTCCGTGCCGATTCCCATCGCACTTAACAGCACCACTCCACAGCCGATACTCGCTCTCATGCCGCCCCCTGAACATTGAATCAGGGCGTCACCGTATCCACCGCCCCATACTTCGTCAACCAGAAAAATGGCCTATATACTTTTGGCGTGGTTCACCACAAGTCGAGTTGATCCTCATCGTCGATCAGTGTGTTGGTCGGCCTGCCCGATTGCCCGCGCCTTGCCCTGCGCCCCAATGCGATCTCGATTTCTTTCTGGAAGCGTTCGCTGCCTAGGGCGAAGTTGCCGTTGGTGGCGTTGCGAATCTGCCCGACAACTTCTTCATCGAGATGCGCTTTGAATAAGGCTCGGTAGGCTTCGCGTCGGCTGCACTCTTCTATTGCCAAACGTTGGTATTGGTCGTGCGGGACGATGAGGTTGCTGGCTTTGCCCAGTGCGTTCGCGTGGTAGCTAGACCAGCGATAGTCCTGCGGCTGATTCACCATATCGGCGCGCACGGGGTTAAGTTCGATGTAGCGATAGCAGGTCAGTACGTAGTCTTCTGTTTGCGTGAGGCAGGAGCGGAACCGTCCTTCCCACAATGTGCCGCTGCGTTTGTAGGTGCGATTGATGTATTGCACGTAGCGCTGGCCGAGGTGCTTCATCAGCAGGGAGGCACTATCCGGTCGTTGCGGGGTGAGCAGCAGATGGACGTGGTTGGTCATCAACACGTATGCATGGATGGCACAGCCGAAGCGGATGGCGAATTCCTGGAGGTAATGCAGGTAGAACTGGAAGTCGTCTTCGGCATGGAAACAGACCGAGCGGTTGTTGCCGCGCTGGATGATGTGCCAGGGGATGCCGGGGATGGAGAGGCGTGCGCGACGGGGCATGGGAATCGGGCGAGCGTTTGGGGTGGGGAAATGCTAGCAGAAAACGTGGGCCGTCCCCAAGCAAAGTCTTTGTGATGGAGGTATGGAAATTTGGGCGCTTTACCCTGGTTTTTAGCCTTGAATTTATCGAAACTCAACTGAAGCCAGCCGCTAAGCCGGGTTCTGGCGTGGACAGTCACTCCTCCAGACGTTCCGTTACCTGATAGACCCGCAGGCGACGCGAGCTGCGTCATAGCCAGCCTATTTGGTTTTGCTCCGGATGGAGTTTTTACCCTGCCACTGATATTGCCACCAGCGCGGCAAGCTCTCACTTCGAAATTTTATCCTTAGCAATTTGCAAATTGTTGGCTGCATATGTTGGATGTTGCGACGGAAAAGAAGGCGGGTCTTTCTGAAAATAACTACGATATCGGCGCAAGAATGCCGCAGGGGGAATTTGTTTGGAATCGTCGGTCAAACTTGCCAGGAATCCGTTTACAAAATACAAGTCCATCTGATGGGAAACCCTCGAATGTGTTTTGCTGCGCTTTTCGCATTCGAAAAAATCTTTGATGCGTGAATAGGTTTGCCCGGACAAGGCGATGCGGTTGGGTTCGCCGCTGGATTCGACGCGTGATGCATAATTGACGGACTCGCCCCAGATGTCGTATGCAAATTTTTGTTTACCAACCATACCTGCAATCACGTGCCCCGTGTGTATCCCAACCCGGATAGCCCAGTTATGCTGACTGTCAGTGCCACTGCGTTCGGTTACGGCGCGAACGATTTCAATTGCCGCCATGACGGCATCTACCGGATGGGATGGATTGCGTTCCGGCAATCCTCCTGCGCACATATAGCTGTCGCCGATGGTTTTTAATTTTTCCAAACCATAACGTGCCGCGATTTCATCGAAGGCACTGAAATATTCATGCAACATCTGAACCAGTTCGTCAGCTGCCAGCTTTTCGGAGGAGGAAGAAAAACCCACGAAGTCAGTGAAGATAATCGTGACATCCTCCAAATATTTGGGTTCGACCGCCCCCTTCCTCCGGAATTCTTCGGCTACCGTGGCAGGCAAAATATTGAGCAAGAGCGATTCGGAAACCTGGCGCTGATTTTCAACTTCTACGCATCGTTGTGCCAGTTCCTGTTCAAGGCCAGTTCGCTGATTCCGGGTTGTAAGCAAGTCGTCAGATAGATTGTCGAAGGCGTTGGCTATTTCGCCAATCTCATCATCGGATTGCGATCCGATGCGATGTTCAGCATCGCCGTTTCGGATTGATTCAACGCCCTGCTTTAATGTATTCAACCCCTTGGCAATACGGCGATACACAAACACAGAAATACCGATCGCTGCGCATAAGGACAATAAAAAAGTGATGAGCGCCGTTCTGTCGGTCCACCGTTGCGCAACCCTGAGCTCCTGACGTGCAGTTTCAATCTGCTGCCGCTCGAGTTCTTCAAGCTTGGGCAATGCCTCATACAACACATGCTGGCTAAGTGGTTCGGCGTGCAGTGCCAGTTCAGTGAGCGCCTGCACATGGTTGCTCCCGAAATTCTGGTAAAAGACATGCCACGACGCCACCAATTCTGCGTAGTTTTGTTGCAAGGCCTCCACCTTGGTACGCACTTCACCGTCCGAAAGTTTATAAAACATCTCAATCTGCGCCGCGATCTCAGCTGACTGCGCATCCAGCTTTTCTATCTCACTCGAGGCCAAAGGGGTCGTCGAGCCTTCCATGTGTATCTGTCCCAAGCGGGAGACCTGTTTCTGTATGTCACCGACCCCCTGTTTAATCGTCGTCGTTATAGATTGAAGGTCGGTTTCCTTCTGCAGCAACTTGATTGCAGCATCCTTTTGCTGGGCACTCCAGAAATTGATCGAGAAATTCAGTGCAAAGAGAAGCAGGATGGCGAAAAGGGAAAACCGAATGTGGTTTTTTAGTTTCATTGTTCAGACTTTTCTAGGAACGCGGAAATAGCGGCGTGTACAGAACCTTTCAAAATCATAAGGCAGCCAACCTGTACATAGGGAATAAAGGGACGCATCGCGGCGCTTCCGCCGATCTTCCTCGCTCGTATTTGCCGCATGATTTTCAATCCCTTGGTATTATTTCCGGCAGCAAATTGTGCTCTTGTCCGGAAAATCGTTACCTTCGACATTACCCGAAGTTTCGTGGATTCAAGTCTCTACCGCAAGTGCCACAAAACGCCTTCTCAAGAATGTTCCGCCAAAACCAAATGAGGTGAAGCTGGCCGATAAGCCGGGTTCTGTCGTGGACAGTCATTCCTCTAGGCGTTTCGTTACCTGACGCTCAAGCAACCTACCCGCTGGCGACGCGAGCAGCGTCATAGCCAGCCTATTTGGTCTTGCTCCGGATGGGGTTTACCCTGCCACTGATGTTGCCACCAGCGCGGTGAGCTCTTACCTCGCCATTTCAACCTTACCTGCGCTTCCCCAATCATCGCAGTGGCTTTCGCCCCAGCTCTTCTTGGGTGACTTTGCCGCCCTTACGGGCGGCGAAGTCAGCACATCGGCGGTATATTTTCTGTGGCACTTTCCATCGCCTCACGGCGTCCGGTCGTTAACCGGCATCCTGCTCTGCGGAGCCCGGACTTTCCTCTACGCAGCACGAGGTGCGTAGCGACTGCCTAGCCAGCTTCGATTGGGAGTTTAACACGCGGGAAGCAGAATCCCCCGAGCCTGCATACGACAAGGCCCGCCGAAGCGGGCCTTGCTGTTGTTACGTTACTGCGGAATCAGAACTTGAATACGCCGGAGACTCCATACACGTTGTACGAGCCGGGATAGTACTCGACCATTGCACGGGCGGAGAATTGAGGAGTGAAGCTGTAATCGGCACCAACGCCATGCGTCAACCCGGTTGCCGTGAAACTGCTCCCGTGATTTGAGCTGTAGGCAACTCGAGAGCCGCCGACTTTAGCCAAAATTGTGACTTTTTCGTCAGCCCATGGCGCCCATTTTCTGGGGATGACCCAGGAACCGACTGCGGCGACGGCAACCGCGGACTGTGTCCAGGAAGTGCCAAATGCACTGGAATTGCCGAAATCGACGTATTCGCCCTGAATGGCGAGATCCAGTTTGCCTGCTTTGTCGATGTCGAACTGATGAACCCTGACTCCGCCAAACAGCTTGAACGCCAGACTGGAACTGCCATAGGTAACGCTGGGTATGCCCACTCCTGCACCGATATAGGCACCCAGTCCTTCCGCGCTTGGTGCTGCAGCCTTCTTTGTCTCCGCCTGTGCCGCTGCGGATGCAACCGCCAACAACGCAACTACGATAACTCTGGAAATGCTCATTTATCTTTCCTTTTGATTATTAAAAATGCCGGGATACTGAAGCAGGGCGCGGATACAATCCGCCCTGATCGAAATTCTCAATCCCCAAGCTTACTTGGCTTTATCCTGCAGCGCCTGCCCTGTCTTCTCCAGTGCCTTGCCGCTTTGTTCCAGCGTTTCGTTACCCAACTGCTTGGCACGCTCGACGAGTGATTCTTTTGCGAACGGGTTGGAAAGCAGTGGCTTTTCACGCCCTATATTCACGCCCACTGCCATGCCGATGAGCACGCCGGTCACTAAGCTGATAAGAATGATTTTAAGTTGTTTCATCTATGCATTCCTCCGGTTGGTTACTGAAATATGCAGCAGATGGGAATTCTGCCTCATCCTTCGACGACTTGCATGCTCACACCCAAGTCTTTCCATTGTTTCATCTCTTCCAGCAGAGCGGCTTCGGTGAGCGGGTTCTGCACCAGCCAGCCCGGTGCGAGGACGAGGTGGAATTTGGTACCGCTGAAACGGCCCTGCATGGCAGGCAATTCGACATCGCCACGGTTGCGATAAATGAGTGCCGCCAGACGCAGCGCCATCACTTGGGCTAATATTTCCGGCGTATTGAGCTTACCACGCAGCTTTTCCAAGCCTCCGCGATGAGCCAGCGCCAGCAGACTTAGATAGTTTTGTTCTGTTTTGGAGAAGCCCGGCATGTCGGCGTTGGCAAGGATGTAGGCGGTGTGTTTGTGGTAACCGCTATGCGCGACACTGATACCGATCTCGTGCAGGCACGCCGCCCAGTTGAGCAGGTGCAATTCTTCGTCGCTCAACTGAGCTTCCAAAAAATGTTTCGCCAGAAAATCTGCAAGGTGAGCGACTCTCGTCGCTTGGTGTATATCGACATGATAGCGACGCATGAACTGTTGCATGGTGACTTCGCGCATGTCGTTGTGGTGGAAGCGTCCCAGCAGGTCATACAGCAAACCTTCGCGCAATGCGCCGAGCGCGGGTTGCATGCGCTCGATGCCGAGTTCGCAAAAGGCCGCGTACATGATGGCATAACCGCCTGGCAACACCGGGATACGATCCGGTTTCAACCCAAGCAAATCGAGCTTGTTCACATCACCCGCTTTGAGCATTTGAACCCGTAACTGCTCCAATCCATCGCGCGTAAGACCGCCCGAGCTGTAGCCGTTTTGTTCAAGAATGTCGCACAGCACCCGAGCGCTGCCGGAAGAACCGAACGCGACGTTCCAGTGACCTTTGGAAAATTCGGAAGCGATAGCCTGCACTTCGCTGCGCGCGGCAAGCTCGGCCTGTTTGAGATTGGACTTGTTGATCTTGCCGTCAGGAAAGAAACGCACGCTGTAGCTGACACAGCCCATGTACAGACTTTCCAGCTTGAGCGGTTGCAAGCCGTTACCGATGATGAATTCGGTTGATCCACCGCCGATATCCATCACCAAACGCTTGCCTGGCGCTTGCGGCAGAGCGCGTGCAACACCAAGGTAGATGAGTCTGGCTTCTTCGCGTCCGGCGATGACGTCGATAGGAAAGCCGAGTGCAGCTTCGGCTTGTAGCAAAAATTCGGGGGCGTTCTTGGCGACACGCAAAGAGTTGGTGCCGACCGCGCGCACCGCTTCGCGCGGCAGCCCGCGCAGCCGTTCGCCAAAGCGTTGCAAACAGGAAAGTGCGCGTTGTTGGGCCGGTTTGTCGAGGCGCTTGTCTTCCGTTATTCCGGCAGCCAGACGCACGGCTTCGCGCAAGCCATCCAGCATGTACAACTGGTCATTCTCCACACGGGCGATTTGCAGGCGAAAACTGTTAGAGCCGAGATCGACTGCAGCGAGTATTGGTTGTTGCACAGGAGCTTATTCGAGTACTTCGCGTTCGATCTCTTCCACCGTCACATGACGCACATCGCGGCCTTTGACCATGTACACCACATATTCGGACATGTTCTTGGCGTGATCACCGATACGTTCGATAGCTTTGGCCACGAACAAAATCTCCAAAGAAGTAGAGATAGTGCGCGGATCTTCCATCATGAAGGTGATGAGATAGCGCATGATGGAACGGAACTCTTCATCCACCAACTCATCCTGCCGTACCACTTGAGCTGCGGTAGAAAGATCCAGACGGGCAAATGCATCAAGCGACTTACGCAGCATGTCCAGCGCGATGTCGGATGCATGTTTGATCTCGTTGTAACGCGGCAGGTGCAGACGTTCTTTTTGCGATAACAACTTGGCCATGCGCGCAATCTTTTCCGCTTCGTCGCCGATGCGCTCCAGGTCGGTGATGGTCTTGATAACGGTCGTAACCATACGCAAGTCGCCAGCCGCCGGCTGACGGCGTACGAGAATGCGGTTGCAGCTTTCGTCAATTTCCACTTCCATCGCATTCACGCGATGATCGTCCTCAATGACGCGATTCATCAGCCCCACATCGCCCGAGATCAACGACTCGATTGCCAAACGGATCTGGCTCTCAACCAAACCGCCCATCTGCAACACTCGGGCGCGAACCGCTTCCAGCTCCGCGTCGAATTGTTTCGAGGTATGTTCGCTACCGGCCATGATTATTCCTTAAAAAAATATTGCAAATGACGAATGTTACTGGTGCGCCGTTAAAGTTTTGTTACGCTGCGTCAGGCAGTGAGCGTCTTCACACCGTCCGGTGTGCCAAGTAACAATACATCCGCCGCACGACGCGCGAACAATCCATTGGTCACCACGCCCGCCAATTGGTTCAATGTCGTTTCCAGCTCCACCGGATTCATGATCTGCAAGTTATGTACATCCAGGATTACATTGCCATTATCGGTGGTAAAACCCTCGCGCAACTGCGGCTGCCCGCCCAGCTTCACCAATTCGCGCGCGATGTAACTGCGCGCCATCGGAATCACTTCGATGGGCAACGGAAATTTGCCCAGCACATCCACCAGCTTGGAGGCATCGCACACGCAGATGAATTTCTTGCTGGCTGCAGCCACTATCTTTTCGCGCGTCAATGCACCGCCACCCCCCTTAAGCATGTGCATGTGGCGCGTGATCTCGTCCGCGCCGTCAACATAGACCGGCAGATCGCCCGCCTCGTTCAGCGACAGCACTTCAATGCCGTGCCCTTGCAGACGCTTGGTGGAGGCTTCCGAGCTGGCTACTGCACCGCGTATCTTGTTTTTGATCTTGGCCAACTCGTCAATGAAGAAATTGGCGGTGGAACCTGTGCCCACGCCAACTATGCAATCGGTCGGCACATAAGCGATCGCCGCCTGGGCAACCGCTCGTTTCAGATCGTCTTGTGTCAAAGCCATCGTTTTTCCTGATTCGGTAATCGGTAATATTGTTTCGTGCGGGGATTATTGCAGGAATTCGCTAATTTAGGAACCTTCCCGACTCTTTCCGTCAAACTCTTTCCAAACAGGCGGTTTGCCTTTAGGATTCGCTTGCCGTGGGGGTGTAGCTCAGTTGGGAGAGCGTCTGGTTCGCAATCAGAAGGTCGTCAGTTCGATCCTGATCACCTCCACCAATTCAAAACTTCTTCGTTATTGTTTGTTTTGCCGAGTCAGAGGTTTTGCCCGACAGCGTGAAGTTGTTGTATGGTTTTCATTTTTTTCCTTCTCCGATATCGGATTGTGCCAGCTGCTATCCTTCGCTATCAGCGCATCAGCCTGTTTCGGTCCCCAACTACCGGGCTTGTAGGGGTGAATTCGGAGGTGCGCATCAAGAACCGGATCGACCACTACCCAAGCGGCCTCAACCGCATCTTCACGGGTAAAAAGCGCACCATCGCCAGCCATGGCATCGCTCAACAGACGCTCGTAGGGCAGTTCCTCCCCGGGATGTTCATCCAGCAAAAATAACTCGCGCTGATCTCCCACGAATTCCTTGCCTGTGCGTTTGACGCGTGCGGCAAGCGCGACGGCGGAGTTGGGGGAAAGGCGGAAACGCAGATAATTGGCTCGCCCCCCCACTGGGTCTGAATCGTCAAAAAGTCTTTGCGGTGGCGGCTTTAACTCCACCAAAACCTCGGCTGCTGTTGTAGCCAGACATTTGCCGGAACGCAGGTACCACGGCACCCCCGCCCAGCGCCACGAGTCGATGAACAGCCGCAGGGCGCAGAATGTTTCGACATCCGATCGCTTCGCCACACCCGGTTCTGTGCGGTAGCCGGCGTACTGGCCGCACACCACGTCGTCGGGTACCAGCGGGCGCATGGCCTGAAACACCTTGGCCTTCTCGTTGTGGACGGCACCGAAACCCTGATACGCGGGTGGCTCCATCGCCAGCAGCGCTACGATTTGGAACAGGTGATTCTGGATGACGTCGCGCAGACAACCTGCACTTTCGTAAAATGCGCCGCGTCCCTTCACACCGAAATCCTCGGACAGTGTGATCTGCACGCTCGCCACGCAGTCGCGGTTCCAGATCGGCTCGAGGAACGAATTGGCAAACCGGAAATAGAGGATATTCATGATCGCCTCCTTCCCGAGATAGTGGTCGATGCGGAAGATCGAGTCTTCCGCGAACACCGACAGCGCGATGCGGTTGAGCTCACGCGCCGAAGCCAGGTCGCGTCCGAACGGTTTTTCGACGATGACGCGTGCGTCATCGGCTAAACCCGCCGCACCGAGATTTTTGATAACCGAGGCGAACATTGCGGGCGGGATGGCAAGATAGTGCGCCGGGCGCCGGGCCTCGCCCAGTTTTTGTTTGAGTATTCTGAACGTATCCGGATCGTTGTAATTACCAGCCACATACTGGAGCAGGGAAAAAAGGTGATCGAGGGCGGCGCGGTCGTCAATCTTGCCGGCTTGCCTGATGCTGTCCCTTACCCGTTTGCGCAGTTGCGCCATACTCAACTTCGAGGAAGCAACGCCCACCACCGGCACATTGAGAACACCGCGCTTGGCCATTGCGTAGAGCGCCGGAAAGATCATCTTGTGTGCAAGGTCGCCGGTCACGCCGAAGATCACCAGCGCATCGGCCGGTGTCGTGCGGCTATGAGTATTGGCCGTCTTAGCGCCCATTTTTTTTCTCATCATGCCCGCCGAACTGCTTGCGCATCGCGGACAGCAGCCGGTCGGCATAGTCAGCATCGCCGCGAGACGCAAAGCGCCCGAACAGGGCAGCGCTGATAACCGGTGCCGGCACGCCCTCGTCGATAGCTGCCAATGCTGTCCAGCGCCCTTCACCCGAATCCGATACACGCCCCGAGAAGCCGGCGAGTTCTGCATCATCAACCAATGCCGCTGCCGTCAAATCGAGGAGCCATGACGACACAACACTGCCGCGCCGCCAGACTTCCGCGATCTGCGGCAGATCCAGTTCATACTGGTAATACTCCGGGTCACGCATCGGTGTGGTCTCGGCATCGCGTTCCTGCGAACGATTACCGGCGTTGGCACTGTGCAGGATGTTCATCCCTTCGGCATAAGCGGCCATGAGGCCATACTCAATGCCGTTGTGGACCATCTTGACGAAGTGGCCCGCGCCAGTCGGACCGCAATGCAGATAACCCTGTTCTGCAGGACCGGGATCACCCTGCTTGCCCGGGGTGCGTGTCGCAGTCTCAAATCCTGGCGCGATGCTCCTGAAGATCGGGTCCAGGTGTTTTACGATAGGACCCTCTCCACCGATCATCAGACAGAAACCCCGATCCTGCCCGAACACGCCGCCGCTGGTGCCGCAATCGATGTAATGGATGCCCCTGGCCTTGAGCGTCTTCGCTCTCAGGATATCGTCGCGGTAGAAACTGTTGCCGCCGTCGATGATGATGTCACCCGCATCCATGCGCGAGGCTAACTCGTCGATTGTCTTGCCCGTCACGGCTGCGGGAACCATCACCCAGACTGCACGGGGTTTGGGCAACTTCGCCACCAATTCATCCATCGAGGCCGCACCCTGAATGTCGTGGCCGGCGATCTTCTGCACTGTTGCTGGGTTCACATCGTAAACGACACAACTATGACCATCCTTGGCCAAACGCCGCACCAGACTGGCTCCCATACGCCCTAATCCAATCATGCCCAGATGCATTTGAATTCTCCTTTTTAATTGGGTACAAGCAACGGCACGAGCAGCGCGGACACCACCAATACATCTACACCTGCCGCCGGCATGACCCCCCGCGCCGGAATGTCTTTGCCGGCACGCCATGCGGCCACCGCCCCACGTTTGGACTCTCCGCTAACCAAAAAGATCGCTTGCCGCGTGCGGCTCAGTCGCGCCGCACTCAACGACACACGCTGTGGCGGAGGTTTGGGTGCATAGAACACCGCCAATGTGTCCGGCGAGCCGGGCGCTGTTCCCCACTCATGGCCGGGAAACAGACTTGCCGTGTGGCCGTCCTCGCCCAGTCCGAGCAGTACCAGGTCGAAGTCGCCGACGGTCCGCAGTGTTTCGGAATACATTCGCGCCGCTTGAGACGCACCCAGTTCCGCCGGAATCGTATGCAACTGCAACGGTTGAATTGGCACGCGATTGAGCCAAACTTCCGCTGCCATGCGCGAGTTGCGGTCTGAATCAGACTGCGGCAAACAGCGCTCATCGCCAAAATAGATGTGCCATGCAGACCAATCGGTCCTGGCTGTGCATAGCCCATGATAAATTTCACGCGGCGTGCTTCCGCCTGCAAGCACAATATGAAATTGGCCGCGTTCATGAATAGCCCGAGCTGCGCTGGCAAGGATAGACTCAATCGCCAATTGTTGTAATGCCCGCTCATCTGCAACCGCATGCCAGCGATACAATTTCTTATCGGCGTGATTCATCACAAAATCTGGTCGTACATTTGTTGTGTGGCTTTCATATTTTTTCTTTCAGGACTTTTGCGCAGCCGCGATGTCGAGAAGTGCCAAATGCCACTCTTTGTCCGGGCACCGCAGGGCGTGTTTGTTGCAGCAATATGCCGTTATTAAGTCTGTGTACGTTGACCGGCATTTCAGCGAACCAGCAGTGCTTTTGCACGCGCGCAAACGTTGTCGACGGTGAAACCGTATTCGCGCAACACGATTGCGGCCGGTGCGGAAGCGCCGAAGCGCTCCACGCCAAGCATGTCGCCGCATTCGCCGACGTAGCGGTCCCACCCTTGCGCCACCCCCAGTTCCACCGCGAGCCGCGCGCCGACTGCAGGCGGCAGTACCGCGTCGCGTTCGGCTTGCGGCAATGCCTCGAACAGTTCCCAACTCGGCATCGAGACGCAGCGCACGGCAATGCCTTGCTGTTGCAAACGCTCTGCCGCCGCGACGATCAGGTCGACTTCGGAGCCGCTGGCGATCAGGATCAGTTCGGGTTTTCCGCCGGGTGCATCGCTCAGCACGTAGGCACCGCGACGCAATCCCTCTGCTGCAGCGTAGCGGCTGCGGTCGAGCGTGGGCAGTTCCTGCCGTGTCAACGCCAGCAGCACCGGCCGGTCGCGCGTTTCCAGCGCGACGCGCCAGGCGACCGCGGTTTCGTTGGCGTCACCGGGGCGGATCACGATGAGATTCGGGATCGCACGCAGGCTCGCCAGTTGTTCCACCGGCTGATGCGTGGGTCCGTCCTCGCCCACGGCGATGCTGTCGTGCGTGAACACATGCACGATGTGCAGCCCCATCAGTGCTGCCAGCCGGATCGACGGGCGCATGTAGTCGGAGAAAATCAGAAAGGTCGAACCATACGGAATAAAGCCGCCGTGTGCCGCAAGACCGTTGACGATGGCGCCCATCGCATGCTCGCGTATGCCGAAGTGCAGGTTGCGTCCGGCATAGCTCCAGCCTGCGCTGTCGGAACCCTGTTGGTCGGCGTTTTTTTCCGGCGGAGGATTGAAATCGCCCATGCCTTTCAAGGCAGTTTTCGTCGACGGATCAAGGTCGGCCGAGCCGCCGGTCAGCGCCGGCAGCTTGGGTGCAATGCTGTTCATCACCTTGCCCGATGCCTCGCGTGTTGCAAGTCCTTTGGCGTCGGCCGGAAATAGCGGGATATCCGCATCCCAGCCCGGCGGTAGTTCCTCTCGCAGGCGGTACTGCAGCTCTTCCGCCAACTCCGGAAACGTCCTGGCGTAGACGCTCATGCACTCGTTCCATGCAGCTTCTTCCTGCGCACCGCGTGCCACTGCTTTCCGGAAATGCACCAGTGCTGCGTCCGGTATCAGGAAGTCCGGCTCGGTCGGCCAGTCCAGCTTTTGTTTGGTCTTGCGCACGCCGTCCACACCGAGCGGTGAGCCGTGCGCCTTGAAACTGTCCTGCTCGGGCGAGCCGTAACCGATATGGGTACGCACCAGGATCATCGACGGCCGGGCTGTTTCCGCCCGTGCCGCGGCCAGCG
>CABEBA010000099.1_pt1 | contig 14188 bp, 11 predicted proteins | sample 3132531 | NCBI WGS metagenome assembly CABEBA01 (sample SAMEA5534344, study PRJEB31848) | metagenome | biome: tundra; feature: field; material: soil | place: USA | collected 2013-05 | depth 0.45 m
CCCCATGCCCCGACATTGATGCCGTCGTTACTTGAATCGACGCTTGAAGCGGCGGTGTCACCCTCCAGCACGAAGTCGATCTTGGTGCTTTCCATATCCACACGCACCACCTTCACCCGCACGCGATCGCCAAGGCGATAGCGCTTGCCGGTACGCTCACCCAGCATCTGGTGCTTGGCCGGATCGAAGTGATAATAGTCTGCGCCCAATTCGGACACGTGCACCAAGCCTTCGACATAGAGATCATCCAGCGCCACAAACAGTCCGAAGCCGGTAACCGAAGAGATGGTGCCGTTGAACACGCTGCCCAGATGGTCGCGCATATAGAAACATTTGAGCCAGGCCTCCACGTCGCGCGTGGCATCATCGGCGCGGCGCTCGGTCATCGAGCAATGCACACCCAATTCCGCCCATTTGAGCTGCGGCTTGTATTGTTTGCCATCCAGCACGGCCTTGATGGCGCGGTGCACCAGCAAGTCCGGGTAACGCCGGATCGGCGAAGTGAAGTGCGCATAAGCCTCGTAACCAAGGCCGAAGTGACCGGCATTGTCCGGTGCATACACGGCCTGGCGCAAAGAACGCAACATCACGGTTTGCAGCAATCCGGCATCGGGACGGCCTTTGATCTGCTTGAGCAACTTGGAATAATCACTGGCTTGCGGATCGTCCCCTCCGCCCAGTTGCAAACCGAACTCCTTGAAGAACTCACGCACCGCTTCCAGCTTCTCCGGCGTCGGACCTTCGTGGACGCGGTACAGCACAGGGTGCTCATGATCTTTTAGAAAGGCAGCAGCGCATACGTTGGCTGCCAGCATGCACTCCTCGATCAGCTTGTGCGCGTCATTGCGTATCACCGGTACGATCTTCTCGATCTTGCCCTGTGGATTGAAGATCATTTGCGTTTCGACCGTTTCAAAATCGATTGCACCGCGCTTCTCGCGCGCCTGCAGCAAGGTCTGGAACAGCTTGTACAGATTGTTGATATGCGGCAGCACTTCAGCATACTTTTGCGCGTTCTCGCCCTGCGGATTGGCCAGCATGTCGGCAACCTGCGTGTAGGTTAAACGCGCATGCGAGAACATCACCGATTGGTAGAAGCGATGTTGCAGAATCTCACCCTCGGCGCTGATCTGCATATCGCACACCATGCACAGGCGCTCAACATTGGGATTGAGCGAACACAGGCCGTTGGACAATTCCTCCGGCAGCATGGGAATGACGCGGCGCGGGAAATATACAGAATTGCCGCGATTGATCGCTTCTTTGTCCAGTGCATCGCCGGATTTGACATAGGCGCTCACGTCGGCGATAGCCACCACCAGGCGGAAGCCCTTGCCATTCGGTTCGCAATACACCGCATCGTCAAAATCGCGCGCGGTCTCGCCGTCGATGGTAACCAGCGGCAATTGGGCAACGCTCTCACGCCCGGCATAATCGGCCGGTTTCACTTCGGGAGAAAACGCTTCAGCCTGCTTTTTGGCGTCATGCGGGAATTCGTTGGGCAGATCGTGCTTGCGCAAGGCGATTTCGATCTCCATACCGGGGTCGGCATAGTTACCCAAGACCTCGACGATGCGGCCTATCGGCTGTGCGTGTTTGGAGGGCTGCTGCATGATTTCCAGCATCACCACCTGCCCCGCCTTGGCTCCGCCGGATTCGCCCGGTGCGACCAAAAAATCCTGACTGATGCGGCGGTTCTCGGCGACCACAAACTGGATACCGTGCTCTTCGTACAGACGCCCGACTACGCGCGTATTGGCCGGTTCCAGCACCTCGACGATGCTGGCCTCGCGCCGACCGCGTCTGTCCTCGCCACCGATGCGCGCCATCACCGTGTCGCCATGCAGCGCCTTGTGCATCTCCTTGGCGCTCAACACCAGATCGGCACTGCCGTCCTCCGGGATCAAAAAGCCAAATCCGTCCGGATGCCCCTGCACCTTGCCCTTGATCAGATCGAGCTTGTCCACCACGCAAATGGCACGCTTGCGGTTGCGCATGATCTGGCCGTCGCGCTCCATCGCCCGCAGGCGGCGCAGGAACAGTTCTTCCTCATGGTGCTCGATCTGCAACAGGGTACATAACTCGTCCTGTTCAATCGGGACGCCCTTTTCCGCCAGCATCTGCAAGATGTATTCGCGGCTAGGCAAGGGTTGTTCGTATTGCTCGCGTTCGCGTTCCAGAAAAGGGTCGAGTTCGCGGATATTTTTTTTCTTTTTCGTCATTGACACAAAATCCTATAACAATTAAAGTGCGCACCCTCGAAGCAGCGCCCAGATGGCGGAATTGGTAGACGCGCACGGTTCAGGTCCGTGTGCCGCAAGGTGTGGAGGTTCGAGTCCTCTTCTGGGCACCATGATTTAACAAGATGGCTCGCGTAAGCGGGCCATTTTTGTTTTGTGCCCGGAACAAGCGAAGCACCCGCGTGCTTCGCGCCAGGACTCGAAAGGCATCCGATGCAACGGATGCCGGGGTCGCGCAAGCGTGACCGAGCCTCTTCTGGGCACCATGATTTAACGGCTCGCGCAAGCGGGCCGTTTTCATTTGCGCTATTTCCATTCAAATAAAGACACGCACCGCTATTGTGATACGTGCCCGGTTTTTTCGTCAGCGCCACTTTAATCCTTGAAAGGGTGGCGCAACACGATGGTTTCGTCGCGATCCGGCCCGGTGGAGACCATATCCACGGGTACTTCGCAAATTTCTGCAATGCGTTTCAGGTAGTTACGCGCTTCCACCGGCAATTCTTCATAACGCTTAACGCCCACTGTGCTGGCGCTCCAGCCCGGCATATCCTCGTACACCGGTTCGCAACCATCCAGCGATTCCGCACCGACTGGCAAAATATCGCTGAACTGTCCGTCGATCTTGTAGCCCACGCCGATGCGAACGGTTTCCATACCGTCCATCACGTCCAGCTTGGTCACGCACAAACCGGACACGCCGTTGATCTGGATGGAACGCTTGAGCGCAGCGGCATCGAACCAGCCACAGCGACGCGCGCGTCCGGTGGTGGCACCAAACTCGTGGCCCTTTACCGCCAGCATCTTGCCGATCGGGTCTTGCTTGTCCACTGCATCGTACAGCTCGGTCGGGAACGGCCCGGAGCCGACACGCGTGGTATAGGCTTTGGTGATACCCAGCACGTAATGCAGCATTTGCGGGCCGATACCGGCACCGCTACAAGCAGCTCCTGAGATGCAGTTGCTGGAAGTCACAAACGGATAGGTGCCGTGGTCGATGTCCAGCAGCGTACCTTGTGCACCTTCGAACAGCAGGTTCTGTCCGGCTTTGTTAGCTTCGTACAAGGCACGTGGCACGTCAAGGACCAGTGGTTTGATACGTTCAGCCAGCGCCAACGCCTCATCCATGGTCTTCTGGAAATCCACCGTTTCTGCATGGAAATAATTCTTCAGCACGAAGTTATGGTAATCCAGCACTTCGCCCAATTTCGCGGCAAAACGCTTGCGGTGGAACAAGTCTTGCAGACGGATGGCGCGACGCGCCACTTTGTCTTCGTAGGCTGGTCCGATACCACGCCCTGTAGTGCCGATCTTGCCAGCACCCTTGGCTATTTCTCGCGCTTTGTCCAACGCCTCGTGATACGGCAGGATCAGCGGGCATGCTTCGGAGATACGCAGACGCTCATATACCTGTATGCCCGCCTCCACCAACTTGTCCATTTCCTTAAGCAACGCGGAAGGCGATACAACCACGCCATTGCCGATGTAGCACATCACATCATCACGCAAGATGCCCGAAGGAATCAGATGCAACACCGTTTTTTCACCGCCGATGACCAGCGTATGACCCGCATTGTGTCCGCCCTGAAAGCGCACCACACCCTGCGCGTGATCGGTCAGCCAATCAACTACCTTGCCCTTGCCTTCATCGCCCCACTGGGTACCGATCACTACAACATTTTTTGACATTTCTCTTTCCTAATTCCAAACTTTAATTGTTCATTTCGACGACAACCCACTTGCCGTCACGTAACACCAACTGGCGGTCGCAGTTCAGTTCGGGTTGATATTCGGCCTTGCCCAACAGATCGACCACAACGATATTGCCCTGTTCGCGCAATTTTTCGATAGTAGCGTCCAGTACTGCATCCTGAAGGTATGGCGCATGGATCGCTGCCGGTTGCGCGCGCTTGGGTATCAAGCCATGCAGTTGGCGCAAGTCCATACTGAAACCCGTCGCTGGACGAGCTCGGCCAAAGGCCTTGCCCACGTCGTCGTAACGACCTCCCAATGCGATGGCATCGTGACTTCCCGGGTGATACGCCGCGAACACCATGCCGCTGTGATAGTGGTAGCCGCGCAATTCTGCCATGTCGATACCGATGTCGCGCGCCAAGGTCTTCAGATGCGCAGCTGCTTGTTCCAATTCGTTCAATGCTGCTGTCACTTCAGGATAAGCAGGCAAGGTCGAACGGGCACGGGCGATCACTTCTACACCACCGTAAAGTTGCGGCAAAGCTAAGAATGCGGCTTGTACATCCTGTGGCAAACCCACCACCAACCCGTGCAAGGCCGGTACATCCTTGCATTGCAGGGCGTTGAACAATTCAGCCTCCTGCGCAGTTGAAATATATGCCCGCTTCACCAGACTGCGAAACACTGCAACATGACCAAGATCAAGATGCACACCTTCTATGCCCACCAGTGCCAATGTTTGCAACATCAAACGCTGCACTTCCAAATCGCTCTCTATGCCGCCGTGACCGTACAACTCGGCACCGATCTGCAACGGCTCACGTGTTCGCATCAATCCGGCAGGTTGGGTATGCAACACGCTACCGGAATAGCACAAACGTGTGACGCCTTGGCGATTGAGCAGGTGCGCATCGATACGCGCCACTTGCGGCGTAATATCGGCGCGTAAGGCCAGAGTACGTCCGCTTAATTGATCGACCAGCTTGAAGCTGCGCAAGTCCATATCTTCGCTGTCATTGATGAGCAGCGATTCGACATATTCCAGTAAAGGTGGAGAGACCAATTGATAGCCGGAGCGACGAAACAACTCAAGCACGTCGCGACGCATGCCTTCTATGCGCCATGCTTCATCCGGCAGCATGTCTTGGATATATTCCGGCAGCAGCCAGTTCATCTGAAGAATTCCATCACTTAAACCCAGTAAATCAGCAACAACCCGCTCAGCATCAACGTCAGCCCGATGAAACGAGCTTGACCATCTTGAAATTGAGCCACTTTGCGCAAAGTCTCACGCCAAGAGGAAGGAAACAAGAACGGCATGATCCCCTCCAGCACTAACATCAAGCCCAATGCCGCCAGCCAATAGTTGCTCATGCGATCTTATTTGCCGTCCTTGCCGGAGCCCTTCAAATACTTAAAAAACGGCGAACCGGCATCCAGCACCATTATGTCGCTCTTGCTCTTAAAGCCTTGTTTGTAGACATCCAGGCTGCGATAGAAGGCATAGAACTCGGGATTGCGGCCAAACGCACCAGCATACAACGCCGTTGCCTTGGCATCGCCCTCACCTTTGATCTTTTGCGCATCGCGATAGGCCTGCGCCAGCGTTACTTCACGTTGCCTGTCGGCATCGGCGCGGATCTTCTCGCTCTCTGCATTACCGGTCGCACGCAGTTCGTTGGCGACGCGTTTACGTTCCGCATCCATGCGGCGATAAACCGAATCGCTGATCTCAAGAGGGAAATCTACACGCTTCAGACGGACATCCAGCACTTCCACGCCGATCTTGCGTGCGTCAATGTCGGTCTTTTCCTGCACCACATGCATGAGCTCATCGCGCTGTCCGGACACAACTTCATGGATTGTGCGTTTGCCGAACTCTTCGCGCAGCGTCGAATTCACTGTCTGAGTCAAACGTGTCTGCGCACGTGCCTCGTCTCCGCCCACACTGATGTAGTACTGCTTCACATCGATGATGCGCCATTTAACGAAGGAATCCACCAGCACGTTCTTCTTCTCGGCGGTAATGAAACGCTCGGGATCAACACTGTCCAGCGTCAGAATGCGCGAATCGAAAAAGCGCACGTTCTGGATCAACGGCATCTTCAGTTTGATACCTGGCGTCGTCTCCATACGCATCACTTCGCCAAGCTGGAACACGATGGCGGTCTGGCGCTGGTCAACAATGAAGATACTCATACTGGCCAAGATCAGCACGACCACGCATGCCACCAGAAAATTTGTCATATTCAGTTTCATTAGCGAGCCTCCCTATCACGACCGAACAGAGATTCGCGCCCACGCGGAACAGTTGCCGCTTCGCCCGCTGCTGGAGATGTCAGTTGTTCTGTCGGTTTAGCCGCAGCAGGCAATTCAGCGCCAGGATTGGTGCTTTGGATCAACTTGTCCAATGGCAGATACAGCAAGTTGCCGCCCCCACTTTTCTGATCCACTATAACTTTGCTAGTGCTGCTGAGTATCTGCTGTTTCATATCCTGGTACATACGCTCGCGGGTCACTTGCGGTGCTTTTTCATATTCGACCAAAATCTGCTTGAAGCGGCTGGCATCACCCTCCGCATTGGCAATTACACGTTGTTTATAACCGTCCGCCTCCTGCATCAACCTGGCTGCCGCACCCTTGGCCCTGGGCACAACATCGTTGGCATAAGCTTGACCTTCGTTCTTCTGGCGCTCTCTATCCTGACCAGCTTTCACCGCGTCGTCGAACGCCGCCTGCACTTGCTCTGGTGGCTGAGCGTTCTGCATGGTGACTTTGCTCACGATGATGCCGGCCTTGTAACGGTCAAGGACATCCTGGATCAGTTTGGTGGTCGAAGCCGCGACTTGTTCACGCCCTTCATACAACACGAAATCCATCTTGCTTCTGCCAACAACCTCACGAATGGCAGTCTCGGCGACCTGACGCACGGTTTCCTTGTCATCCGACATGCGATTGTTAAACAGATATTCGGCCGGATCTTTCAGGAAATATTGCACCGCAAACTGAATATCGATGATGTTTTCATCGTCAGTCAACATCAACGATTCTTTGAGCATCTTGTTCTTGACGTTTTCGCGGTAGCCGACTTCGACCGTGCGCACCTGGCTCAAGTTAACCACCTCCACTGTCTCGATCGGATACGGGAAGTGCCAGCGCGGACCTGCGTCCGTGATTTCCACCTGCTTGCCGAACCTCAACACCACACCACGTTGGCTGGCATCGACGATGTAGAAACCGCTGGCGACCCAGATCAATGCAACGATCAGCACGATCAGTCCGATGCCATTAGCTAATCCGCCGGAAGAATTACCACTGCCGCCTTTGGGCGCACCGCCACCAAACTTGCCGAACAGCGATTCGATCTTGCGGTTGAGTTTGCGCATCACCTCCTCCAGATCAGGAGGTCCGCCGCTGTTTTTGTTACCCCATTGAGGGTCGTTCAATCCCATAGCCTGTTACCTTTAGGTCAAATCAATTGTCATTCAGAGGATGCCATTCCTGCACCTGCACATCCGATTCCGGCGCATCGCGCACTTCGACTAGCGCGGCTCGCAAATCAGCCAGACCAGCACCTGTAATAGCGCTCAAGTGAATGCTGGCGATTTTACCATATTCGTCGCGCTTCACGCCTGCTTCCAAACCCTGCAGATCGATCTTGTTGTAGACCACGATCTGAGGAATATTCTGCGCCCCGATCTCGGCCAAAACCTTGTTCACCTCGTTGACCTGATCGTGCCTTTCCGGGCTATTCACATCCACCACATGCAACAACAGATCGGCCATTGCCGTTTCTTCCAATGTGCTGCGAAAAGCCGCCACCAGGCCATGCGGCAAATGGCGGATGAAGCCCACGGTATCGGACAGCACCACTTGCCGATGGCTTTCCCCTTCCAGAAATATCTTGCGTGCCGTGGTATCCAGCGTGGCGAACAACTGGTTGGCGACATAGACGTTGGCATTGGTCAGCCGGTTGAACAAAGTGGATTTCCCTGCATTGGTGTAACCGACGATTGAGACCGACATCACATCCGAGCGGTTGCGCGCTTTGCGCTGCAATTCGCGATGGCGTTTGAGCTGTTTTAAACGCTCATTCAGAAGATGTACCCGTCGATCCAGCTTGCGTCTATCCAGTTCCAATTGCGTCTCACCGGGGCCGCGCGCACCCACGGCGAACTTCTGCTGCCCCATGTCCATGTTCATACCGACCAAGCGCGTAGAAAGGTACTTAAGCTGTGCCAACTCGACTTGCACCTTGCCTTCATGGCTCTGCGCTCGTAGCGCAAAAATATCCAAGATCAGCATGGTGCGATCGATCACCCGAGTTTGTATTTTGGCGGTGAGATTACGCATTTGCGCGGGAGACAGGTCGTGATTGAAAATCACCAGAGGTGCCTCCAACTCTTCGACCAAGGCGGCGATCTCATCCACCTTGCCGCTGCCGGCGAACGTTGAGGCATCGGGGCGTTGCCGCTTGCCTTCTACCAGCGCAAGGGTACGCACACCGGCACTTTCTGCCAGCAAACGTAACTCTTCCAAACTTTCTGCGTAATCCGGTGCGCCGAAATCCAGACTGACCAATACCGCCGTATTGGCGGCAGTCGTTGACTCGTGCATTACTCGGCGTCGAACGGGATGGTGACAGCGCGTGCGGGGACGATGGTAGAAATGGCGTGCTTATAGACCATCTGGGTGACGGTATTCTTCAGCAGCACCACGTATTGATCAAATGACTCTACTTGGCCTTGCAGCTTGATGCCGTTGACCAGATAGATGGCGACCTGCACATGCTCCTTACGCAAAGCGTTCAGAAACGGGTCTTGTAGTTGTTGCCCTTTTGCACTCATGATGTCCGCACTTGTTGTTCTTGGGGCGGTTACTTTACTGGAAAACCCGTCGCTACGGAAGAGCACGAAGCCATTGACGCCTATCCAGCTCAATCCCTGCGTGCGGATTTGCCTTTACCTGCCCACTTTCGCAACGGTGCGGCATAAAACAGCATTACCGGGGCAAATCCATAAATATTCGCGGATTATCGATTCCGTGAAAAATCCCGCGTAAGTTCCAATTCTTGCGGCAATGCACTTGAACGCCCCATCAAGAAACGACCGATTTCGTCAAACATGCTGCTCTGCAGCAATTCAGGTTTTAACTTCGCCTTCATCCCGCCAAAACCATCGAGGTTGTTACATTCCAAATCGACACTACCCTCGGCGTAATTGCCTTGAAAACGCATCCAGATCAGAAACTCAGGCTCCAGACTTACCTGAAAGGTGACTTTCTGGGGTCTGTTCCGCCACATCTCATGCATATCTTCCATCGGCTTCAGTCCGAATGCCTGTATATCTTTCTTGAATTCGTCAAACTGCTCCCAGCGACGAATCACGCTAACAGGGTCAGGAACGGTCAGCCGCACTTGGAAGTACACATGATTAAACAGCGCGTTATCTGCCAGACTCTGTTTGCGGTACTCAACCATCCCATTCTTCCATTTCAATTGGGAAAATTGAGTCTTGCCGTCCAACGCATAGATGCGCGGAACGCCGGGCTCGAGCGCATTCAAATGTTTGGTAAACAGGTTGAAAAAATTAAAGGAACGTTCCAGAGCGGCATTCACGCTTTGTGTCATCGCCTGACGGTCTTGCTGCTGGGCACGTTTCTCTTCCAGCTTTTGTGTCGCCTCACCCGCCAGTTCCGCCAGAAAACTGCTCATTTCGTTATTCGATTGGCCCATGCTCGTCTATCTCCACATAACCTTTTCGGAAAAATGATGACACAAATACAAATCAACCGTACAGCCTGCGCCCACGGATGCGCGCACGATGGGCGGCACGTTGCTCACTTTCGGTGAGCACATGTTTCTTGTCTGCAAATGGGTTCTTGCCGGACTTGAATTCGATACGCAGCGGCGTGCCTTGCAATTTGAAGGCGTCGCAAAATGTTTTCTCCAAAAAGCGTTTATAGCTGTCCGGTACTTTATCCAACGCACTGCCGTGGATGATGATGAGCGGTGGATTGCTGCCACCTTGGTGGGCATAGCGCATTTTGGGGCGGAAACTGCCAACGCGCGGCGGCTGTTGTTTCTGAAGCGCTTCTTCCAGCACCCGGGTGAGCTGCGGCGTGGGTAGCTTGGTCATTGCGGCTGTGTAGGCCTGATTCACCGATTTCAATAGCGCATCCACGCCAGTCCCGTTCAGCGCAGAAATGAAATGGTGCTTGGCAAAGCTCAGAAAATGCAGCTTGCGTTCGATGTCGAGCTTGGTCGTATCGCGTTTGTATTCGTCAAGACCATCCCACTTGTTCACCGCTAACACCAGTGCACGTCCGGCTTGCAACACAAAATCGGCAAGGTGTGCATCCTGCTCGGTAATCTGGTCGCGCGCATCCACCACCAGCACGACCACATTGGCATCCTCGATGGCCTGGAGCGTTTTTACCACCGAGAACTTTTCGACGGCCTCGTCGACTTTGCCGCGACGACGTACGCCGGCGGTGTCGATGATGGTGTATTTTTTGCCATCGCGTTCGAAATCAATGTAGATCGAATCGCGCGTGGTACCGGGCTGGTCGAAGGCAATGACGCGCTCCTCGCCAAGAATGGCATTGACCAGCGTTGATTTGCCCACATTGGGACGCCCGACGATAGCAAGTTTAGGGTGATCGGATTTTTCCTCGACTTCCGCTTCTGTGGCCGGCAATTCATCCAGAGCAACTTCGATCATCTCTGCGACGTTATCCCCGTGCGCGGAAGAAATAGGAATGGGCGTACCCAGTCCAAGTTCGTGGAAATCGGCTGTGACGCGCGCGCTCTGCATACCCTCGGCTTTGTTCACCAGCAACAGCAACGGACGCCCGGTCTTGCGCAACTGCGTGGCAATGATGCGGTCCTGCGGCGTGACCCCATCCCGACCATCGACGATGAACAACACCATATCCGCCTCGTCCACCGCCTGTCGCGTCTGCTTTGCCATCTCGTGCAGAATGCCCTCCTTGGCGACCGGTTCCAGACCGCCAGTATCTACAACCAGAAACGGCCGTTCGCCAACGCGACCTCGCCCGTAGTGACGGTCGCGTGTCAGTCCAGGCAAGTCCGCCACCAGCGCATCACGGCTGCGCGTGAGGCGGTTAAACAACGTGGATTTACCGACGTTGGGGCGTCCGACGAGTACGAGAGTAGGTAGCATTTTCTTCTAATGTATGGCGATGGAATACAGTTCGCCGTCGCTGGTTTGGATCAAAGCGCCATCACCCAATGTGACAGGGGAAATCCTGATGGCGCTGCCATCAGTACTGCGGCGCGCGACGAAACTGCCATCATCGTTTTTCAACACGTGGAGATAACCTTCATAATCGCCCAGCACCAAATAGTCGTCCAGCGGATAGACGGCTGTTGCCTTGCGCAATAAGAGTTGGCTGTTCTTCCACATCGTTGCGCCACTGCTCTTGTCTAGCGCCAGCACATTGCTGTCGGTGTCCGTGATGTACAAAGTCTTGCCGGACAGCGCCAAACCTTTGTCACTGTCGATATCGCGCGTCCACAGTGCGCCTCCTTGCACGGCATCAAAACAAGCCAGTCGTCCCTGGAAAGCCACAGCGCACACCTGAACATCGTCCACCACCGGCAAACTGGTAATGTCGCTTATGCGTTCCAGTTCAGTGTTGCCGCGTGGCTGCGAAACCGAAGATTCCCACACCACCACGCCGTTTTTCAAACCGATCGCCGCCAATTTCCCCGCAGCAAAGCCCACATAAACCAAGCCATTGTTTATTACCACACTAGCATGACTGCGCACGATAAGCGTGGGGGTCGCGCGCTCATATAACCATAGACGGCTGCCGTCTTTCGAGCTCAAGCCGGTGATGCGCTGGTTACCGGTGCGTACCACCACTATACCGTCGGCGATCTTGGGCGCGCTCAATACATCGCTGGAAACCTTGACTTGCCATTGCAACTTGCCAGTATCCTCGTCGTACGCGGCCAATTCACCTTTCTCACCGCCAACAAGCACCAACCCATCACCCGCGCCAACACCGCCGGTGATGGCAAAACCACTATCGATACGCCACACCTGTTTTCCGGTATTGCGGTCGAGGCGGTACAGCTTGCCCTTTGCATTCGCTGCGAACACAGCTTCACGCGTGACCGCAGGAAACAGCACGCTCGAACCTGAATCGCCGACGTCGACATCCCAGCGCACTTCAATCTTGGCGCTGGCCTTGAAGTCCACTAGTTTGGTGGGTTCAATGCTCGACTTATCGCTGCTGCAAGCAGTCAACAACAGAGGCAACAGCACGGCGACGAATTGACGATTCAATTTCATTTGGCGTTACCCAAGCCATCCATCTTCAATTGGATCAGATTGCGATACACGCTCTTTGCATCGGTCTTGTCGTAAGCTTGCTGGTATGCCACACGCGCCTCGGCGACCTTGCCTTGCGCGCTCAACACATCACCCCGAAGATCGGCATACAACCCGGTAAAGGACTCAGGATGTGCAGCGTCGAGCTGCTTGAGAGCTTCATCGTACTTCTTCTCATCCAGCAACACGCTCGCCAACTTCAAGCGTGCCGTATCTTGCAAGCCTGTTTCATTCGCATGCTCAATCACCCACTGCAACTGTACTGTTGCATGCGCAACATCGCGCGCTTGCAAACTGGCCTGTGCTGCCAACAGTTGCGCGCGCGGCGCATAGGCACTGCTAGCGTAGCGGCTGACTAACGCATCCGCTGCGTCGCTGATGCGCTTGGCATCGTTGGTCGCTACCTGCTTCATCACTTCAGAATACAACTTGGCTGCTTCGGCAGATTGACTGGCTTGGTGGCTCTTCCAGAACTTTGTGCCGGCAAAGCCAAGCAATCCAATCACCAAAACGCCAATTACCCACTTGCCGTTCTCTTTCCACCAGGCTTTGAGCTCTTCCACTTGTTCCTGTTCTTGCAGATCCAAACTAGACATTTTTATTTCCTCACATGATCAATTCACGAATTTTTTGCTGCAAATCTTCCAATCCAACTCGCTTCTGCTCTCCTCCGCGCAAAGGTTTGAGCATGGCGACATTCGCTACCACCTCGTCATCACCGATGATGACGGCACAAACAGCCCCACTACCGTCAGCCTTCTTCATCTGAGATTTGAAGCTACCACCGCCACAATGCAACAGCACACGTAAACCGCCATCGCGAAGATCTTCCGCAATGCGCCAAGCCAGACTCTGCGCCTGTTCTCCCTGATGTACTACATACACATCCAAGGGCGTGGCCGGATTCTGCATACCGTTTTCATTCAACAAAGCCAGCAAACGTTCCACACCCATGGCAAAACCGCATGCTGGCGAGGGCTTGCCGCCGATCTGCTCGATCAATCCGTCGTAACGGCCTCCGGCACAGATGGTGCCCTGTGCACCGAGGCGCGTAGTAATCCATTCGAACACCGTGCGGTTGTAATAATCCAGTCCGCGTACCAATCTCGGGTTGATCTCGAACGCGATGTCGTGCTGCTTCAAGATCGCCTGCACTGCCTCGAAGTGCGTGATGGCATCTTGTTCCAGCTCATCCATCAACTTCGGTGCCGCGCTCACCAACTCCTGCATCGCCGGATTCTTGGTATCAAGAATACGCAACGGGTTGCTGTATAAACGCCGTTGTGCATCGGTATCCAGCACATCCTTGTTCTGCTCAAAATACGTGATGAGTTTTTCGCGGTGACGCAGACGCGAAGCCGCATCACCCAGCGAGTTGATCTGCAACACCACATCGTGGATACCCAAGTTTCTCCACAGTCGCGCGCACATCACGATCTGCTCGGCATCAATATCTGGTCCGGCAAAGCCCAAGGCCTCAACACCGACTTGATGAAACTGGCGGTAACGCCCCTTTTGTGGTCGTTCGTGGCGGAACATTGCACCACCGTAATATAGACGCTGCGGCGCGTTATACAGCAAATTATGCTGCAACACTGCACGCACGCAGGAAGCCGTCCCCTCCGGGCGCAGCGTAAGCTGGTCGCCATTGAGGCTATCCTCAAAGCTGTACATCTCTTTTTCGACGATGTCGGTGACCTCTCCAATGGCGCGCTTGAACAGAACAGTCGGTTCCACCAGCGGCATACGGATGTTGCGATAACCGTAACTCTCCAGCCATTCACGCACCGTATCTTCGAACCACAGCCACAGCTGCGCCTCGTCCGGCAGGATGTCGTTCATGCCGCGCACGGCTTGTAAAGTTTCGTTGCTCATCTACTCACTCAAACTGCT
>CABEBA010000100.1_pt1 | contig 14126 bp, 13 predicted proteins | sample 3132531 | NCBI WGS metagenome assembly CABEBA01 (sample SAMEA5534344, study PRJEB31848) | metagenome | biome: tundra; feature: field; material: soil | place: USA | collected 2013-05 | depth 0.45 m
TTGATGCGATAGCCGAGTTCCGCATAGCCGCTGACTGCGCCCTTTGGAGAGAGCGATGGATTGGAGGTAAAACCGGCGCTATCCAGATGCGCATTCTCCTTGGTTGAGACCGGATATTTGATCCCGAACTCGCCGTGGAAACCCGCTTCAAGTCTTGATTTGGCAAACCGGAGGCCGGTGCGCAAGAACAGGATGGAATAATCTTCGATCTGGTCGCCTCCGGCATTGCGTATCCGGCGGCGCCACGTATCCAGGCCCAGTCCGCCGAGGTAATCCAGCTTGTAGGCGCCGAGGTTGTCGCGATAAAAAAACTGTCCCTCGCTCACCGCCCCACTGTAATCCGTTTTGGTTGAGACCGGTGCATTGGTGCTGATCAGGAACGTATCGTAATTGACCGTCCCGCCGTAAAGCTTGGCACGCCATGCGAGCAGTAAGCCTTGATCACCCGCTTGCGTCCAATTGACGAACAGTGCGGAACGCATGCCGTATTCCTTGGGAGTCCCCGCGTTGCCTGCAGGATATTCTTTCCACTGGTAATCTTCCAGACCACCGCCGACATCCCATGCCGCCTGTGCGGAAGAAGTGACGGCCAGAATTGAAATCAACAGCAGGGCTCGTTCGATCATCGTCAGCTCCCAATGTACCGCCCATGTCGGGCAAAACTGAATCAAGCGTCCGGCAACGCGATCTTGTTGTCGGTGCTGAATTGATAGTCCTTGAAGATGTGTTCGGCAGAGAGGATCTGATAGCTGCCGTCCGCCGTTTTGCGCGAGGTGTCCTTGAGGCGATAAGTGTAATGCCCGCAGGTCCAGCACTTGAAGTTGCGCATGTGCGTACACAGACAAGTCTTGTCGAATACCGCGATCTTTTTGGCATCCGGATGCAGTGCCACTTCGCGGTTGTAGGCGTCGATATAATCACAGCGCCCGTTTGCATCCAACAGGTAGCCATAGGATTCGCAGCCGGGTCGGATGCCGGAACCGATGGACGGGCTGTTTTTCAGCATGCGCATCGGGTAGCCGGTGGGCGAAGTGGTGTTGACTTCGATGTCGTTCTCGCCGGCCTTGAAATACTCCTGCTGCACATCCTCCGGCAGACCGCATTCATTCGACACGGTAAAACGCGTGGCAACTTGTACAGCGGCTGCGCCTTCTTCCAGGAAGCTGACCGCATCGCTGCCGGTGAAGATGCCGCCCGCGGGAATCACCGGAATGTCGAGCTTTTCCTCGCGCAGATATTGATGAACCTCATTGGTGATTGTGCGCAGGTCGTACTTCATCCAGTCGTCCAGGCCGAAGCCGAGGTGGCCGCCAGCCAGAGGGCCTTCCACCACGATATAGTCGGGTAGCCGGTTGGTGCGGGCGTTCTTGCGCAGAAACAATTGCAACGCACGCAGCGAGGAAACGATGATGCCCAGTTTGACGTCACGAAAACGCGGATGATCTTCGATCAATGCGAATGAACCCAGATGCAACCCGGCGGCCAAGGTGACCCCGTCGATGCCGGCGGAGAGCGCCCCCTGCAACCGAACCCGGAGCGTCTCTTTAGGCGCATTCATGGTGAGCTTTTCCATGCAGTTGATGAAGATCATGCCGGAGCCACGCTTGGCTTCCATGGTCTTGCTCACGTGCAGTCGGGTTGATTCGGCGATGTGACCAAGATCGAACTTGACATCCGTCTTGTCCGAGTTATCGATGTTATATTTGTATTGCAGGAGCTTGGTCTTAACGAAGTCGGTTTCGTAGCGGCGATCCGAAACGGTGGGCAGCATGGCATCGGAAATATGTCCTATACCGCCCAGACGAGCAGCCTCCAAAGCCAATGCTGCGGTGGAGATGTCCACACCCATCCCCCCGATGATGATCGGGACCAGCTCTTGTTTGCCGAATTTCAGGCGAAAATCATCTACATGTTTCATTATTTCTCTCGCTCCTAACGAGTGACATTTTACCCCAAAGAGTCAGGTAGCCTCCGCAAAAGTGCCTGCGGTGACGTATCGCTGACTATATGTTGAGGTTAGCTATATGGCTATCGTCTTTTGATAGCCCAGTCGAAGGTTATATCCAATGACTTAATCCAGCGTTTTTTGCCGGGTTAGTCAGATGACCAGACTGCACCAGATGTTTTATCAGATGACTTTTGAATAGCGCGCGTGTTCTTGTTTTGTTCGCAGGTATTTGTCAAAGGCCATGCAGATATTGCGAATCAACATGCGCCCCTTGGGAGTAACGCTGATCCATTGCGGCGAGAGCTTGATTAGCCCTTCTTTTTCATATTCGGCGAGCTCTTTCAGCTCGGTCGCGAAGTACTGATCGAAGTCGATGAGGTAGGCAATATTGAATGATTCCTTCGATATCTCAAAGTGACACATCAGCGCCTGAATGATGGCACGGCGCACCAGATCGTCAGCGTTCAACTCCATGCCGCGCATGATGGGCAGAATATTGTTGTCCAGCGCATCGTAATACGGCTCCAGTTCGCGGAAATTCTGACTATAAGTCGGGCCCACCTTGCCGATGGAGCTCACACCCACCGCGATCAGGTCGCAGTCCGAGTGTGTCGAATAACCCTGGAAATTGCGGTGCAAACGACCTTGTCGCTGCGCCACGGCCAGTTCGTCATCCGGCTTGGCGAAGTGATCCATGCCGATATACACATAACCCGCTGCGGTGAGCGTATTTACCGCCAACTTCAAAATGTCGAGCTTGGCTTGCGGTGCAGGCAGATCTTCCTCATGGATGCGGCGCTGCGGCATGAACAGTTTGGGCATGTGCGCGTAGTTGTAGATGGAAAGACGATCCGGGTTCGCCGCGATGACCTTGTCCAGCGTGATTTTAAAGCCGTCGATAGTCTGCTTGGGCAGTCCGTAGATGAGATCGATACTCACCGACTTGAAGCCGTTAGCTCGCGCCGCCTTGATGACCTGCAGCGTCTCTTCTTCGCTTTGGATGCGGTTAACTGCTTTCTGCACTGCCGCATCGAAATCCTGCACACCGATGCTGATGCGGTTGAAGCCGAGCTCGCCGAGCAGCGCGACAGTCGCATCGCTCACTTTGCGCGGATCGATCTCGATGGAGTATTCGCCGTCTTCAATCAGCTGGAAATTCTTGCGAATGGCGCCCATCACTGTGCGCAACTCGGCATCGCTCAAAAAGGTGGGGGTGCCGCCCCCGAAGTGCAGCTGCTCGACGCGGCGGTCATTGCCCAACAGTGCGGCCTGCATCTCGATCTCTTTGACGAGGTAGCGCACATATTGATCTGCTTTGCTGAAATCCTTGGTCACCACCTTGTTACAGGCGCAGTAGAAGCACAGGGTATTGCAGAACGGAATGTGAACATACAGCGATAGCGGTCGGCTAATACCGCCAACTTCACGTTTACCCACCCACTGCGCGTACATTTCGGCATTGAACGCCTCTACGAAGCGGTCTGCCGTGGGGTAGGAGGTATAGCGCGGGCCGTTCTTGTCCAGACGGCGTATCAAGTCCAGATCGACTTCCAGCTGGGAGCTTATTTCTTTATTGGCAGGCATGGATATTCAACAAATTGTTCGGTTTACGGAATGTGCCAGCATACCGCAAAATGCGTTTGATATAGGTCAAAAACCATGTCATATTCCCGCCCCATAAAGTGTAATACCCCTATACAGAACAAGTGCAAAACGCCGTTTCAAATTCCGCATTACGCATTGCCTGTTCGAGCTGCAACCTGCGTGAACTGTGCCTTCCCGTCAATCTGGACGGTACGGAGAGACTACGACTCGACGCCCTGACCAGTCTCAAACGCACCTTCCGTCGCGGTGAATACCTTTACCGTTGCGGGGAGCATTTTCAATCGTTGTTTGCCATCCGCACCGGTTTCTTCAAAACGCAGGTGCTGCATGAAGACGGGCGCGAGCAAGTAACCGGATTCCAGATGCCGGGAGAGATCATCGGGCTGGATGCGATCTGCTCCGATGTCCACACCTGCGATGCGGTAGCCCTGGAGGACAGCGAGATCTGCGAGATACCGTTCGACCGGCTGGAGGCGCTGAGCCGCGAGCTGCCTAGTCTGCAGCGCCATCTGCACAAAATCATGAGCCGCGAGATCGTGCGCGATCAGGGTATCATGATGCTGCTTGGCTCGATGCGCGCCGAGGAGCGTCTAGCCGCCTTTTTGCTGAATCTGTCACAGCGCTTCAGTGCGCGCGGCTATTCGCCCAATTCATTCTATTTGCGCATGACGCGGCAGGAGATCGGCAGTTACCTCGGTTTGAAGCTGGAAACCGTCAGCCGTACTTTCTCTCACTTTCAAGAGAACGGCCTGCTCAATGTGAAAGTACGCGAAGTAGAGATCATGGACTTACTGCGCCTGCGCAGTTTCGTCGGCAGCACCTGATGCGTCATTTTGCCGCGCTCTAACGTTCACCGGAACTGGTATCCTGCGCAGATAGCAGACTTCAATATTTAGACAATTCAAGGGAGAGCAACATGCACCAGCATTTCACCATTTCGCCCGAAGAGACGGTCCGTGCCAAGTGGCCACACGAGATATTTCTGATCAACCTGGTTTTCAACCACATTCTGGTATTCGCTTCCACTTTCGGTGTTTTCAGCACCTTTCCGCTGATGGTGTTGATCGTACCGATCATTTCCTTCGTGATTACCGGCTACATCATCATCAAGGCGAAACAGATCGCCAAGAGCGATGAGACCTGGTTCGTCAAATCGCACTGGATCATCGCCGCGAAGCGCAACAGCAATTTCTTGCGGCTTTTGACCATCACCTGCGCTGTCATCGGCGGCGGGCTTTTGCTCTCGAAAATGATGGGATGGTCGAAGATCACCACCATCGCCTTGCTTGGCGGAGTCGGCATTTTGCCGTTCATGGTTACGTTGCTGGTTCTGATCGTGCTGGGCAACGATTCCATGTATCAGGCTCGCCACGGCAAATTGCCCAAGCGTTTCGTTGAACAAAATCCGGATTCGTCTAATTCTGTAACTTCAGTTTAATCCTTCCCCAGGCCCACCATGACAAATGAAAGCAAGATCTATTGGGGTGTCGGCATCGCGTCGGTACTGTTCATCGTCGGTTCGTTGCTTGTACCGGGAGAAGTAAAACGCAGTGATGACCTGCCATGGCATATCGAGCACCCGACACCGGATTCGGTGCGTGTCTTCGGTTTGACTCTGGGAGAGTCTGTCGCCAATGAAGCAGAGCTTCGCTTCAAAGAAGAGGCGATACCCAGCCTGTTCAAATCACCCGAAGGCAAGTTAAAAGCTGAAGTATTCTTCGAGCATGTCAATCTGGCCGGATTGCCTTCCAAGATTGTACTGACCATTGACGTTCCTGATGCGGAATTGAAGGGTATGTATGAGCGCGGATTGCGCATGGCTGCGACAGGAAGCGGCAAAAAAATCACCCTGACACCGGATGACATCGCAAAATTGCGCACATGGCCGATAAGCAGCCTGACTTACCTGCCAAGCTTGCGCGTGGAAGAACCGGTATTCCTCAAGCGCTTCGGCCAACCTGCGCAGCGCATCCAGGAAAACAAGAACGGCCCTATCCACTGGCTGTATCCACAGAACGGTTTGGATATCACCTTGGCTAGCGGTGAAAAACCGTTATTGCAATATGTCCCGCCCAGGAATTTCGACCTGCTGGTTCGTCCACTGATGGCGAACGGGGAAGTACTGAAATGATTGTTGCGTGAGCGCCTACTTCTTGTTGGCGCTCGTATCTTTGTGTTCGTCAGAGCGCAACATGTCATCATCGTCATCCAGCAGGATGCGATTGGCACTACCTTCCATGTCCTCGTACTGCCCCTTCTTTACCGCCCACACCAGCACGATGACGAATAGCACCCCGAAGAACATCATGCCGGGTATCAGACTGTAGATCACGTCCATAGATTCACCTCAATTCTTATCGAATAATGTGCGTATACGCGCTGCATTACCGATCACGATCAACGAACTGATCGGCATGCTGATTGCCGCCACCAACGGGCTGACTCTGGCCATCATTGCCAGAGGAACCATAATGGCGTTATACACGAAAGACAGCCCGATATTTTGCTTGATAGTACGCAGGGTGCGGCGCGACAACTGGGTGGCTTGACGCACTTTGTCCAGCTCGTTGTACATAAGCACGATGTCCGCACTTTCCACCGATACGTCGGTGCCGGAACCCAGCGCGATGCCGACATCGGCACGGATCAGCGCCGGAGCATCGTTGATCCCGTCACCCACCATTGCCACCACCGCACCGCTCTGTTGCAAGCGCTGGATAACTTGGTCCTTGTCCTGCGGTAACACTTCGGCGATGACTTCCATACCACCGAGTTGTCGCGCAACGGCCTCGGCAACGGGTCTGCGGTCCCCGCTCAGCAAAGTCAGGGTAATTCCAGCTGCACGGAGTTCGTTTATCATCTGTTGTGCATCACTGCGCAGCTTGTCGGCCAACGCGATGATCGCCACATGCTTTCCTTCCCGCGCCATGTATACACAACTCATCGCCTGTGTTTCAAGTTCAAGCGCCTTGCCTTGCAACACCGCATCCAGCGTGATGCCCTGCTGTGTCAACCATTCTGCACTGCCCAGCAACACAGTCTGTCCGGCGATCTTCGCTTCCACGCCCAGTCCCGCCGTTGCCTGAAAGTCAATCGACTCAAGGTCGCGGTGCGGCAGTTGTCGTACCTCGGTTTCGGCCACGATGGCCTTGGCCACGCTGTGTTCACTATAACGCTCTACCGCTGCAGCATGGCGCAATACTTCCTTCTCGTCTTGCCCTGACGCAATATGCACTTGTGCCACGCTCATCTTGCCCTCGGTCAACGTGCCGGTCTTGTCGAAGACGAAATGGGTGACCTTGGACAGTGTCTCCAGCACTAATCCGTTCTTGACCAGAATGCCGTGCTTGGCTCCAAGGCCTGACGCCACAGCGATGGACATCGGCGTCGCCATGCCCAGCGCACAGGGGCACGTAATGATCAGTACCGAGGTCGCCGCCATGAGTGCAATCTCGAAATCGTGGCTGTTCCAGATGAAGAACGTGATCGTCGCGCAGATCAGCGTGACCAGCACGAACCACGGCACAATGGTATCTGCGAGACGTTGTATGGGTGCTTTCGAGGACTGCGCCTCTTCTACCAGTCTGATGATTTTGGCTAGGGTAGTGTCCTGTAATTGCGCACTCACTTCCACCAACAGCGCTCCGTTCGTGTTTACCGTGCCCGCAAAAACTTGCGCACCCGCCGATTTGCTCTGGGGTGCAGATTCTCCGCTCAACATGGCCTCATCCACCGCACTGTGTCCTTCGATTACCACGCCATCCACCGGCACTTTGTAACCGGGTTTGATGAGTACGTGATCGCCCAGTTTCACACCGCGTATCGGTGTCATCTGTTCCAAACCGTCGCGCATGATAATTGCGACGCGCGGTTGTAATTCCATCAGGCGTTTAGTAGCGGAAACCGCCTGGTGCCTGAACATCCCTTCCAGATAACGTCCGATCAGAATCACGAAAATCAGATTGGTGACGGTATCGAAATACACTTCGCCGATAGCGCTGTGCGTCACGGTCACATACAGCGAATAGGTATAAGTAACGCTCAAGCCTATGGCAATCGGCATATCCATAGTGAGATGACCGACGCGCAAACCACCAAGCGCACCGCGGTAAAAGGGATAACCGGCATACAGCAAAGTCGGGGTCGCCAGTGCCAACCCGATCCAGTGGAAGAATTGACGGAACTCGTCCTGATCCGCGCCGCTATAAAGCGCAATGGATATCCACAGCATGTTCATCATGGCAAAACCGGCGAAGAACAAGCGATAAAGCATGGAGCGATTGGATTTCTGGATTACTCCTTCAGCACTTTCCGGATCGTAGGGTACGGCGGCATAGCCGATCTTGGCCAGTGCGCGAATCAGGTCGGAAAGTTTGCTACGAGAGTTGTCCCAGCGCAGGTGCAGTCGTTTCGCTGCCATATTGACGTCTGCTGACTGCACGCCGGGAGTACGCTGCAATCCCCTCTCAATAAGCCAAACGCAAGCGGCGCAGTGAATACCTTCGACCAGCAGATGGATGTCGCGGATATCGCCGGAAGCAGTAGTAAATTCCTGCTGCACCTCGTCAAAGTCGTAAATCTCGATGTCTTTGGGAAGCTCGGGGGGAGGGGCGAGCAGCATACCTTCCGGCGTGCGCTGATAGTAGCCTTGCAATCCGGCTTCATAGATAGCACTGCTCACCGACTGGCAGCCGAAGCAACAAAAATCCCGCTCGGCATCATCCAGTCGAGCATGGAAACCCGCCTCGGGCGGGATGGGCAGCCCGCAGTGGAAGCAGCCGCCTGCGGCAGAATGGCTAAGCTGCGTCATGCATGCTTACTTTCAACTACCGCCGACTACGACGCAGCAACCATGAACTTGGCAGTATCGGCACCAAAGCGTTCCTCACCGCGCTGTATGCGAATATGCAACTCCCAATAGCCCTTGAGTGGAAAGTTGATGTATCCCTGATAACGACCGGGAGCTACTTCCTTGAAAGTTGTAGTGAAGTCCTGACTGGCATCGGAAGCACGATAGGCCACCACTTCCATGACCCCACTCACTGGCTGGTTTGCTCGGTCTGTCACACCGATCTCATAAACGGTCAGTGTACCCATCACGACGGATTCAGGTTTCTTGATCTCGGTCTGCCACGATAGTGCATGTTGCGACCTGAGTTCGCTCAGCACCTCCTCGTTCGATTTACGATCCTTGGTCTTGTAATCGCGCTCAATCAGTGCCGAACGAGTTCCTTTGGTGGCGAACCAGACGAAGGTTGCGTTCACTGCCAGCACCACCATGATCAACGCCAACATGCCCCATACCCAGGGATTACGCAAACCGGTTTTATTGTTTTGTGAGATCATTTTCATCACTCCTATTAATGTTTTGGGCCATTGAATTTGCTGGTGTATTCGGCAGATACAGTCGGGTCTTCAATCCCTTCCACCCTGAATTCAATAGACGTTATTTCTTGTTTGACGTTCGCACCGGGTGCTTTGACGAAGATGGTGAAGGAGGTACCGCGGCCATGGTGTGTCATTAGGGGTTCTTCTGCCCCGATGATCACTTGTCCAGCTATGCCACCCTCGGCAACGACCTTCACGTGGATATCTTTGTCCGTCTTATTGAGCACTTTGAAATCATACTTGTTCTGGACCGAACCGTCGCTCATCGTAACAAACAGCGGCTGACGCTCGGGTATCACTCTCAACGTCATAGAACCCAAGTGTGTCAGACCATACACGATACCGGATAGCGCAAGGAGAATGATGCCAACGTAGACGAACGTGCGAGGATGCTGATACAACTTCCTTGCCGGCTTACCCGACAGTTCATCCAGCGACGCATACCGGATCAGACCGCGCGGCTTGCCGATCTTGTCCATAATTGCATCACAGGCATCCAGACACAGGCCGCAAGTGATACAGCCCAGTTGTTGGCCGTCGCGAATGTCCACTCCGGTCGGGCAGACCTGCACGCACTGGAAACAATCGATGCAATCACCCTGTGCGGCAACAGTCTCTCCGCCACGACGCTGCTTTCCGCGCGGCTCACCGCGCTTGACGTCATATGCCGGCAAGATAGTCTGCGCATCGCTCATGACCGCCTGAATACGCGCGTAGGGGCAGAGCCAGAAACAGGCTTGTTCGCGCATGAAGCCGGCAAGGATATATGTACCGACGAAGAACATAATGAGCGCAACACCGCCGACCAGCGGAAGCCTGAAGTGAATCAGATCGTTCCAATACGCGTAGGCATCCACGAACCAGATGGAAAAACTGATGCCAGTGAGTAAGGCGAGCAGCATCCAGATCGCATGTTTAAAAACTTTTTTCTTGATCTTGTCCAGACTCCAAGGCGCTTCATCCAGTTTGCGCCGGGCAAGAGGATTGCCCTCGATCTTGTCCTCCAGCCAGGTATACCAGTCTGTCCATGCGGTCTGGAAGCAAAAATAGCCGCACCACACGCGAGAAGCCACGGAAGTTACCGCGAATAACGTCATCGCCGCCATCAGCAGAACCAGCGACAGCATCCAGATGTCTTGCGGCAATACCGTCAGACTGAAGAAGTGAAACTGACGATTCTGAATATCGAAAAGAATAGCCTGCTTGCCGTTCCAGCGCAGATAAGGCAGCAAGAAGAAAGGAAGCCAGAGACTTAGTTGCGCATAGGTTTTTATTGTTCGGAAGAAGCCTGGCATGCGTTTGGCATGGATGGTCTTCTCTCCCAGGTTGGCGTCCCACGACTCAAACTCATGATAGATGGTCGTGACATTCCCCATCTCCTTCTTTTCTACTTCGTCATTCACGCTCACACTCCTTAACTTTTATTAATTTCTAATTCTTCGTCCTGCCAAAGACAACGAAAAACAAAATACTTTCGAATCGACTCGTCAAATCAATATTTAAAGAGCGGATTCGCAAATACCTTGACCTCTATGAAAAAAGGAGGAGAGCATAACTCTCCTCCCTTTTCCAGAGACAAAACACTTACTTTTTATCCTGATCCTTAGTTGCATTTCGGTACGCCATGAAGAGCAACCATGCTACCACTGCGGCAGAACCCGCAACACTAATGATTACACCCCAGAAAACAGAATCGTGATTATGCATCTCATTTACTCCTTTTGTTAGTAAACGTCTGCACGGGTTACACCGTGCAGACTGAGACAGGATTACTTAGCTACTGGAGCATCGGCTTGACCGCCGCCGAACTTGTACACATACACTGCCAACTTCTTCAACTCGGCATCACTCAACTTGCCTGCCGCTTTGAAGGATGGCATTACTGCTATGCGCGCATCCGGTCCGGCGTTAACGCCATAAGCAATGGTCTGTTTGATGCCTTCCAATGATCCGTCAAAACGCCAGACCTTGTCAGTCAAGTTAACAGAACCCATCGCCTGCATGCCCTTGGCATCTGCGCCGTGACACGCAGTACAGTCGCTTTCCATGAACACCTTCTTGCCAGCGGCAACAGCAGAGTCGGCATCAGCACCGTTCTTGCCTTTTTCACTCATTGCCATGACATAGTGCGCTACATCTTCGATCTGCTGGTCAGACAACACGCCCTTGTGCGGGGTCATCACTGCTTGGCGACCACCTACAATGGAGGTGTGGATGTCGTCGATCTTGCCGCCGTACAACCAGTCGTCGTCATTCAGCCTGGGAGCGAACAGACCCTGCTTGTCCACTGTCCCTGCTCCGTTCTGACCGTGGCAGGCTGCGCAGTTGTCGCCGAACAGCACCTTGCCGGAACGCGTCACATATTCTGACAATTCGCTATCAGCCAAGATTGCGGCAGGCGTTTTGTCCTTCAACTTGTCCTCGTACTTGCCGCGCACCTCGTCCACTACGCTTTTATCCTCTTCCATCTCAGCAATCGCAGACCAATGACCCAGCCCTTTAAAGTAGCCGTGTCCAGTGGAAACTGGAATGGACGGGTAATATGCCCAATAGATCACCACCCAGATTGCACTGGCTGCCAGACCCAGCATCCACCACTTTGGGGGTTGATTGGTAAAGTCCCCCAAGTCGTCGTCCCAAACGTGCCCGGTTGTAGGCACGCCACCTGCATCGTGTTTATCACTCATCTTTTTTCTCCCATATTGATAGGGTCTTCGTCATCCAGCGCCATACTGCGCTGGGACTCGAACGCGGCCTTGTTTGCAGGACGGAATACCATGAAATAGACCGCCACCATGCCAATCGCGGAAATCAGGACGAAAAATACGCCCAGCCAGTCGTTCGTGGTCATGGCCGCCACATCCATCCCGAGGTACCCCATTAGCTTAGTCACGGTAGTTCACACCCTCTTCGAACTTGATGTGGTTACCCAAGCCCTGCAGGAAGGCAATCAAAGCATCCAACTCGGTCTTGCCTTCCAACTGCGCAGCAGCGCCGTCGATGTAAGCATCCGTATAGATAGTCTTAGGTATCGGGTTGAACGGCATGATGGTCAAGACTTTCATGGTCTGCACAGTCTCAGCCACGTCCACGTTGCCTTTAGCCAGCCAGAAGTAGTTTGGCATGACGGACTCCGGCACCACTTCGCGCGGATAGCTCAGGTGACGGCGATGCCATTCATCCGAGTACTTGCCGCCTACGCGAGCCAGATCCGGACCAGTACGCTTGGAACCCCACTGATAGGTATGGTCGTACATGGACTCTTCAGCTATCGAGTAGTGACCGTAGCGATCCTTTTCATCGCGGAACGGACGGATCTGCTGAGAGTGGCAAAGGAAGCAGCCTTCGCGGATGTAAATGTTACGTCCTGCCAACTCCAAAGGCTTGTAAGGACGAACACCGTCGCCGGGTTGCCAGTCTTCCAGCGTCTTATGTGCGGAAGTTGCCGGATTCCAGACGATCTTGTCCATGGAAACTACATTACCGTCCTTATCCTTGTGAGCCGTACCGTTGAAAGTACCGTCCCCACCGCTCATCCCTGTGTTAGGCAGATAGAACAACGGAACGATTTCCACGATACCGCCGATCGCCACTGCGATCGCGGTCACCACAAACATCAGAACAGTACTGCGTTCGATCTTGTCCTGAAATTTGGTCGAATAGATTTTGTCGTGATCAGACATGTCTCACTCCTTATGCTTTAGCGGGAACGGCGCCGGAAGAGCGCAGAGCGCTCGCCTGACGCACGGTCATCACGATGTTGAAGAGGGCGACCCACGCACCAATGTTGAATATCAGGCCGCCGACCGCACGCATCGCGTAATACGGATGCATTGCAGAGACCGATTCAACGAAGGTATAGGTCAGTGTGCCGTACTCGTCATAATCACGCCACATCAGACCTTGCATGATGCCGGAGACCCACATCGCTACGACATACACCACGGTGCCGATAGTCGCCAACCAGAAGTGGACGTTCACCAGACTGTCAGAGTACATCTTGTCCACGCCCCACAACTTCTTGATCATGTGGTACATCGCGCCGTAGGCAACCATCGCCATCCAGCCCAAAGCACCGGAGTGAACGTGACCCACAGTCCAGTCAGTGTAGTGAGACAAGGCGTTAACAGTCTTGATGGACATGACCGGGCCTTCGAATGTGGACATCGCGTAGAACGCCAGAGCCACAACCAGGAAGCGCAAGACATAGTCGGTACGCAACTTATCCCAGGCACCGGACAGCGTCATCATACCGTTCATCGCACCACCCCAAGACGGGATGATCATCGCCAGAGAGACTGCGGCACCCAGGGAACCGGTCCAGTCAGGCAGCGAAGTGTATTGCAGGTGATGCGCGCCCAGCCACACGTAGCCAAAGGTCAACGCCCAGAAGTGCAATACGGACAGACGATACGAGAACACCGGACGACCCGCTTGCTTAGGCACGAAGTAGTACATGATGCCCAGGAAGCCACCGGTCAGGTAGAAGCCCACCGCATTGTGACCCCACCACCATTGCACCATGGCATCTTGCACGCCAGAGTAGATGGAGAAGGAATTGGTCAAGCTAACGGGGATACACAAGCTGTTAACCACATGCAGATAGGTGATCATTACGATCATGCCCATGGTGAACCAGTTGGAAACATAGATATGCGAAGTCTTGCGGATCGCCACGGTCATAATGTGGTTGAAACCGAAAGATAGCCACACTACTGCGATCAGAATGTCGATCGGCCATTCCAGTTCGGCGTATTCCTTGCCCTGAGTCATTCCCAGCGGCAGAGTAATCACTGCCAGGACGATGATCAGGTTCCAGCCCCAGAATGTGAACCAGGCCAAACCGTTACTCCATAGTTTGGTGGCCCCGGTGCGTTGCACCATGTAAAAGCCGGTACCCATCAAAACACAACCACCGAATGCGAATATCACTGCATTGGTATGTAGCGGGCGCAAACGTCCAAAGGTGATGTAGGGAATATCAAAGTTCAAAAACGGAAACGCCAATTCCGATGCAATGTACACACCAATCAACGTTCCGACGACTGCATAAATGGCAGCCGCGATGGTGAACCATCGGACGACTTCCATATCGTACTTTACTGGTGTCGCTTGCGTAGCTTCCACAGTAGTCTCCTCCTCGAGCAAGTTAACAATAATGCGCCAAACACACCCTGTAGCTTTT
>CABEBA010000101.1_pt1 | contig 14122 bp, 15 predicted proteins | sample 3132531 | NCBI WGS metagenome assembly CABEBA01 (sample SAMEA5534344, study PRJEB31848) | metagenome | biome: tundra; feature: field; material: soil | place: USA | collected 2013-05 | depth 0.45 m
ATGTATATCAGCGTAATGGCTGGCTTCGTCCTTGCCTTTTTCCTGATGGTTGGTGAAATTGTTGCATTACGCAAACAAGTACCTAAAATTTTGGTGTATCTTCAACTCATGTTTCAAACAGGAAGAAGGGTAAGGTTTTTCGTTGTGATATGCGGTATCGTTGTTTTTTTTATGATCCAACCGGTTATCGTTGCCGTATTGGTGGTGCTGGCTCTCAATAACTTCAATCCACATTTTTCTGTTTACCTTATGCAAGAATTAAAGCAAGTGTTGTAAGATATTTTCACAATTCAACATTGACCGGTTGAGCTGGCAGCGTGAAGCGGACCTTCAACTAGATATTTCAGGGTGCTCACGGCAAGTGTACTGATGGCGACAGATTTCCATTACCTCGCTACAAACCAGTGGGAGAGTTCATTATGAACAAGCTTGCGCGTTTAATCTTCCTGGCTGTCCTTATCGCAGCGCCCCTTTCCCTGGAAGCTGCAGAACCTGCGCTTATCTACTGGAACTCGGAGGCTGGCAAGATATTGCGTGCCCGTATCCCAGCTGATGCAGATTACTGGCAGCTGAGCCCGTGGTTTGCCGAGCAGATAAACCAGACCTATTGCTCCGTAGCCAGCGCCATCACTGTGCTCAATGCGATGCCGATAAAAAAACCGGTCGATCCGGTTTATGCCCCCAATGCCTACTTCACCCAAAGCAACTATTTCACCCCGGAAGTTGTAAAGGTTATCAGCCCTCAGACCGTGTTGTCTCAGGGAATGACGCGCGATGAAATGGTAAAGACACTGACTCGTCAAGGTGTTAAAGCTACATCTATTGCCGGCGACAACATAGACGATAAAGCGCTGCGTACTCTGTTGCAAAAGTCGCTGGGTGACGACGGACAGTTTGTGCTGGTCAATTATTTGCGCACAGCTGTGGGGCAGGAAGGTGGCGGCCATTGGTCGGTGTTGGCGGCTTATGACGCTCAGTCCGACAGGGTGCTGATCCTCGATGTGGCCAAGTATATGTATGCCCCGGTGTGGGTCGGAATCAGCACCCTGCAAAAGGCAATCGCTACCATAGATACAACAAGTAACAAGGCGAGAGGATTGGTTGTCGTGTCGGAATGAAAAACAGACGTTGACCAAGTTGAAGTACAAAGGAGGTATTTCGGCCACTAGCAGACATTCCTTTGCGTAACAGTTAAACCGGGAGCGCATTATGGGAATAAGTAGAATAATATTTTCGGGAGTGCTGCTATTGATAGCTCACACTGCTTCTTTCGCGGTTACTGATGTGACAGATGCCAATGTATGTAACAAATACTCTGCTACTAGAGCTCGCTTGAGCCGCATCTATGATGAATACTCATCGCTGCCGAAAAAAACTGAGAATGCGGAAAAACTATATCTTCTTTATCGCCAGTTAGAACAAGCGGCAAAGGCTGCTCAGACGCTGTATCCATCAGATTACAATAGCAACCCAGCGCAATACGTCGAAATATCAGAGTGCCTGTGGGATGCCAAGTTTCAGGAGATGGGTTTGTTTATTGGCCATTACTCTGATCGGCTCGAATATTCCGAGAAACTCATGGCCGAAGCTCATCAACTCAATCCCTATTCCAAGTATCGAAACTACACCTTGTATACAGAAATCCATGGAAAGAGTGGAACAGATTTTTTTGGCTTCCCTGATGTTGATAAAGCACAATCGTATCTGAAAGAATTTCCAAGCGGCCCTTATGCAACAAAGGTAACTGCGATATTGGCCGGGTTTTACCATGACCTTTTTGCGGCTCTCCGAACAATAGAGGCGGAGCCCAATGTTGAAGAGCGCAACGAGACTTATTCATGCTACGACGAATACATAGCAAAACACCCTGAAGTAGCGAAACAAGAGCATGCAAGAAAGCTTGGTATTTTGTATTTCGAAAAAGTCATTGCAGCGACGCCACTTAAAGATGTTAAGCGAGCAATGTATTTAGATGAGTTGGAAACACTAAAGCATGGAAAGACCGATAACATCGTAAACGTGTGCGGGGATTAAAATCCAATTATTCAGTATCCATACTATCTGCTATGGGTTAGGAACTGCAAGTCGTGAAGGGCCGTTATCAGGGGAGGAAGCGACAGTGGCGTTGCCAATGGCGAACAGGCAAAATACGGCCAAAAGCAGACTGCAATGTCCTACTTCCAAAACTTGATCGTAGTACTAGGAACAAAGCTTGGATGAATGTCATATGGGAACGCATAAGCAGACAATGGAACTCGAAGCATATATTGAGGAAGCATTTCCCCAAGGGCTACCTTACAACGACGCGGCGCAGCTTTGTCTCAGGCTATATTGCAGTGTCGAGGGGCTACCAAACCAGTTACACGCACAATGTTCAAAGGATGGCCTTGCGGAGGTATTCGCTAGCTTTGCTCGCCGAGGGCTAGTGACAACAGCGCCTCAGATGGCGGCGCTATATGGTGCGAATTTCCACGATGTGCGCGACAAAGGTCACTGGATCGAAATCATTGCGTCAATCTTTAAGAAGGGCGATACCGTAGACCCATCAATTGGCAAGTCTCTTTCGAATCGCATGAACCACCTTGCGTGATGTGGGGCGGGTAGGCTAACCGAGTGACTGCTTCGAAGAGAACAGCGGACTGTGGCAGACATGACATACAAAGGGCAAAATGCGGCTGCGGACTCAACCGGTCGATGATGGCCTCCATCAGGCATTGAGAAACAAAAGCGCAGGCGCTGCTCGATTACTCGCAAACCCTCATCACAGGAGAAGAACTTATGTTCGCTATGGATGTACCGTATGTGCCGGTGCAAGACACGCCCATCGTGTTGGCGCAGACCACAACCTCAGATGCGGGCGGCATCAGTCAGCAATCTGACTATATCCTGAATGCGTGCCAAGAAACCGAGCACACAGTTGATCCGCGATCTGCCTTGCGTGGTGTAGACCCAGCAGGCTTGTTGGGGGTTTATTTAGAGAATAGGGATCGCAAGCCTGTGAATATAGCTTCCATCAAGATCACTCTGCTGGAAGGCACCAAGCATGGGAAGATTTTCGCAGAAGTCGATAACGAGAGGCTCACTTCCTATCACTACGATCCGGAGTCAGAATACCTCGGCAACGACAAGGCAGTGTTCATGGCCGAGTTCGAGGGCAAACACTACAAGATTGTTGTGGACATCAAGGTGTTGTACATAGTTGACGAAAGTACATCGCAATGCGGACAGCCCCAACTCATCAAGGTTAATAAACCAGCTTCGGGCTTTTCCGGTTTCGACTCAGGATATGGCCTGAACTCGGTCTCTGTTACCTTTGCCGACCTCCCTAATGCAGCCGTAGGTCAAACCACCGGTTCAACCATCACCCTCGACACCAACGCCGCCGGCAACGGATGGTTCATCGACACCACGCCATCCGACAACAGCGAATTCCTCCCCACCTCCAACCCCAACGAATGGGTGGCGAAGGCAGTCAGTGCGGCCGCAGGCAAGATGGACATGCTCAGTGTAGGTCCGCTTTGGAGATACCTCGATGACCGTACGAGCTGCAGTTCGTGAACGGCAGTTAACGGGCGAGGAACAGACGGTGGCATTAACAAAGGCAAACAGGCAAAATTCGGCCAATAGCAGCCGGTCGAGGGTGTCCTCCAATTTTGATTTTCAGCACTGAAAAAGGGGCAATATGACATATTGTTCTTTTCCATCTAGTCAGGTAGCGTCCACAAAAAATACATAATCAACTAGTACGACAACGAGAATTATTTATCGCTGCCTAACGGCGTTTACAGGATTGGCAGTCCGTGCTGCATAACCCGGCCTAATGCTTTCCCGGATAGACCAGGGGCTAATTCCCAAAAAGGTATAGACGGCTATCTAGACCAAATGGCATATATGCACCCTCATGCGACATGAATATAGTCGCGCGCATTGTTTACAATACAGGGAGTGCAGAATGGATGTGCGGATGCAGAAACATCGAATCACATGCTGGCTGGGGAGGCTGTTTGTCGTGCTCTCCCTTATGTCGTCTTGGGGTGCGCAGGCTGCGATTGAATCTGTGGCGCCCTTATCCGGCGGCACACTCTGGTATTTTAGCGGGACAGGGCCGGGCGGCCTGCCAACTGCGGCGGCAGTCTGCCAACAGCAACCGGCATTCGGGAACTTTTCTTTCGTTGGCACCGTCCCCAATTGCTGCGGCTATGCCGCCGCAGGCTATCGGGATTGTATGTTTAAGAACAACTCAACAGGCCAAACCACTTTGTCGGGAACGGCCATTCCTGTATCCAATGCGGTCTGCCCTGTTCCCACCGTCAATCCAGCAGTTCCGTATAAATATAACCCCGTCACCGGCATGTGCGAACGCACGGCGCAGGAGACTTGCCCCGTTGCCCCGCTAACCCAACCACCGTTTTCTGATGCATGCTCGACTTCTCTGGAGGCTGGCAAAGGTGCGGATATCAACAACAAATGCGGCACGTTAAGAAAGCCTGATATGGTGGATGCAGCTGCTTGCATAGCAACAAAAATCAATAAGCTTTCAAGTCCGCCAGTCAACCCAAAATATACCAGCCCAAGCGCAACGATCAGGACGACGGAATATCAGAATCACTTGTTGGAGATATGGGACAAGTCAGCGACGCTCAACTGCCTCATGAATAGTCTCGCATACACTCCCGAGTACTTAGCCGCGATGAAGGTGGCTTGCGCCCAAAGAAAAGCGGAGATTGATGCTGAGAAACAGTCGCATGGCATTAAGCACCAACCTTCTTCCAGTGGCGATGCCGCTCCGCATGTCGAGCACCGGGCGATTGATGTACCTGGGGCAGTTGTCGAGTCTTTGATAAAGCAGGTGACCCTGTATACAACTACGTATCCTATAATCAACGGCAAGAAAACTCCCGTGAGAACGATTACCAGTGATGTCGAAGATTACATCCACAGCGCAACGGTTAACCCGCCCGCTTGCGATTCCAGAATAAGTTGGGGTGGGAGGTTTAAGAATTATGACCCTGTACATTTTCAGTTACCCTAAGAGCCAAGGAGTCAAACCATGAACCATCTTCTTCTCCGCATTGCCACAGTCGGCGCACTGTTGTTCGGTATCAATCACTTCGTATATGCCGAGATATTGCCGTCCTCCGTGCATTTGCAGGTCTACGGTATGCACCAAGCCAATGACATCATTTATCACTACAAGCTGATCAATAACAGTGGTGAATCAATACGGCATTTCGTACTGGGAAGCAGATACAGCGCCGAGGACAAGGGAGAATATCCTCAGCTCATGCGGCGGCCAAAAGGGTGGAAATATGGCGAAACAGGTGAGACAGGTACAGAAATACTCATCTCATCGACCAGCACCAGTCAGCCGCCCTATTGGACATCTAATGTGTATGGTCAACAAGAAAGTGGTTATTACTATCTGGAATGGGAAACAACGCCTGATGGTCTGGCCTATGCAATCCCCCCAGGGCAATCGCGCGCAGGTTTCAGCGTTACCGTTCCTTTGGACGACCCAAATGAATTCCCGCCTGATTACTACAATGCTGGCGTTAGCGAGCCCGGTTGGAAAGAAAATGATATGTATCTGTCAAGCAGTTTCAAGGTGAGCTATTGGGATTCCGGCAAGAATGAACTCAAAAATATTTGGGGACCAGTCGAAATCGCCGACACCACCCCGCCCACGCTCTCGGTTACGCTCAGCCCCGACACGCTGCACCAGAATGGAAAGTACGTCGCCATTACTGCTACGATCACGGTTAAGGACGACTACGACCCACAACCTGCAATTAAAATATATTCCATCACTGCCAATGAGCCGATAGACAAGGATGACATCAAAGCCAAATTATTCACTGATGACCGGCATTTCCAGCTCAAAGCCGAACACGATGGCAAGAGTCATGCAGGCCGTATCTACACAGTGACCTATTTCGCTACTGACGGCTCGGGAAACCAAACTGAGGCTACCGCCACAGTCACGGTGCCACATGATCGAAGAGAGCATGAAGACCACCATAATGAAAAAGACAAGAAGGATAAGAACGAACGCGGGCGAGACCGCTAGGTGATTGGGATTTCAGCCAGATCGCCATGAACCATCTTCTTTTCCGCATTGCTGCAATCCTCTCGCTGTTACTTAGCATGACGGGGTCGGTACAAGCACAAGCTCCGACACCGACATGAGACTTGAAATATTTTCTAAAGAGTGAATCACCACACTGGTCTTCTTATTCAGAGATCGATCAAGCACCCAACAAACTCTCCGGATCTACCTTGCTCCCAGTGATCGCCACGACCTTGTGGCGCGATTGGCCACCTTGTTTGAGTTTGACCTGACGATTAATTTGTAAACTCGTATCCCAGCAGTCAAAACATATCTACATCAATAGATTTATCACTCTGGAAAGGTATAGATGGTTATCTAGACCGAATGGCCTATTGCCTCATCTCCATGGCATGGGTAAGGTCGCGAACATTGTTCACGACACAGGGAGTGCAGAATGGATGTGCGGATGCAGAAACATCGAATCACATGCTGGCTGGGGAGGCTGTTTGTCGTGCTCTCCCTTATGTCGTCTTGGGGTGCGCAGGCTGCGATTGAATCTGTAGCGCCCTTATCCGGTGGCACGGCTTGGTACTTTAACGGGACTGGCGCGGGCAATTTGCCTTCTGCGGCAGCAGTTTGCCAACAGGCACTCGCGAATGTCGCTTCGTTCTCCTTCGCGGGTACCGTCCCTAATCAATACGGCTAACCATCGACCGTCTTGCAGCCCGCGTACTGGACTTTGACCTGCGCTTTGTATTGAAGCACTCTGACAAGGAGCATGAGAGAGATTAATTGCAGATTAATTGATGTCCGCTTTGGAGAAGCTCGACTGTCCGTTGTGGGTTAGGAAGCGACGTTCGAACGGCATCAAAAAACAGGTTTTGAGCGGCGGCTTTTGGGAGTGGAACGGACGGTCATTTCAGCAAAGTAACCTGCAGCGTTAAGTAGATTTCAAAGTCCGTTATCTGGATGTTGCTATGACTGCTTCGGGTCAAAGTGGCCAGTGGATACTGGCCACCAAATATATTCCAAGCCACTTCTTGAATTGACCACACACGCCTGACCCCGTATATTCCCACCCCATGAAAACACAACTCATCTCTGTCAAATCAATTATCGCCCAGCGACTGTGGCTAGCTCTGCCAGCTCACCACCGCAGCACGTCCCTGTTTTAACGTTTCATTTTATTAACTGGGCAACTGCGGGTCGACCGCGTTGCTTCAGCCTAAGACCTGCATAGCCAATACTCTGGGGTCTTAACATCATGGCAAGTCAGTCACGCAGTACCTTCGCTAATCGGGATGTGTTTCTCGGCGTCATCTTTGCGCTGCTCGCGGCGGTCGGTTTTTCGGCCAAGGCCATTCTGGTCAAGCTGGCGTATCTCGACAGCGTTGACGCGGTAACGTTGCTGGCGTTGCGCATGGTGTTCTCGGTGCCGTTCTTTATCGGCGTGGCGATCTGGGCGAGGCGGCATCATGCCGAGCCGCTCAATATGCATGACCGCTTGCTGGTATTGGGCTTGGGCTTTGTCGGTTACTACCTTTCCAGCTATCTCGATTTCCTCGGGCTGCAATACATCTCCGCCGGATTAGAGCGCCTGATCTTGTTTCTCTATCCGACCATGACAGTGATCATCTCAGCCTTGCTCTACAAGCGTGCCATCGGCAGGATGGTGATCGCGGCGATGGCCTTGAGCTATGCCGGGATTGCCTTGGTGTTCCTGCATGACGTGGGTGCGAAGGAGGGTAGCGTTGTGCTGGGCGCATCGCTGGTGTTCGCCAGCACTTTGTCTTACTCGATCTATCTGGTGGGTGCAGGGCATGCCATCGCGCGTATCGGCACGATGCGCTTCACCGCCTATGCATCCCTGGTTGCGAGTGTGGCCTGTGTGCTGCAATTCATGGTGATGCGTCCGCTGACTGCACTTGAATTGCCGGTGCGTGTGTACGAGCTTTCCATCGCGATGGCGATCTTCTCTACCGTGTTGCCGGTGTTCCTGCTGTCCTTTGCCATCCGTCGTATCGGCTCTGGCAGCGCCTCGTTGATAGGCTCCATCGGCCCGGTCAGCACCATCTACATGGCGTACGTGATTCTGGGCGAGAGCATCTCGCTGTTGCAGATCGTGGGGTCGTCGCTGGTATTGTGTGGCGTGCTCATCATCAGCCTGAACAGCAAGCGCGGTGGTAAGTAGTGCGGCTCAGCGGACCAGGCTGCGTAAAGCGATCCTACCCGCATCGAACAATAGTACGACACTGACGCCTATGAAAAAGGCTGTCAGCGAGTGCTGCGCCGAGGGTGGCTGAAAAGCAAATGCCCTTGCAACGGCAGGAATGTTGGTGATGAACGCCAGTCCCAACAGAGTTCCGGCAAGCACCCACGTTGCGACTGTTGAGGGCGCAGAAAACATTTGATGCCACTTTTGCTGCGGGGAACGAACGGAAAGGATGAGCGCAGCGTTCGCGGTGACCAAAACGATGAATGCCAATGCTCGCGCTTCTTCAGTCACGATGCCCGCCCACAAGCTCCACATGTAGAACGTCACGACGGCCAGCGTGACCAAGGCTCCTTGAGCCATACTGACGAAGATATGCCGTGGCGAAATCAGATGCTCGGCATCCGAGCGCGGCGGCTGTTGCATCAGGAGCGGACTGCCTTCTTCGGCTTCGAACACGATGGAGCAGGCGGGGTCGATGATCAGCTCCAGAAAGGCGATGTGTATTGGCGCCAGAATCAGTGGCAACCCGAAGAGTAATGGCAGGATAGACAGGCCAATGATCGGGATATGTACGGCCAGTGTGTACACCACTGCCTGACGCAGGTTGGCGAAGATGCGGCGTCCCAGCCGGATGGCCGCGACGATGGCGTTGAAGTCGTCTTCGAGCAGTACCAGCGACGCCGCTTCGCGGGCGACATCGGTGCCGCGCTTGCCCATGGCGATGCCGATGTGAGCCGCTTTCAGTGCCGGTGCGTCGTTCACGCCGTCGCCAGTCATGGCGACCACTTCTCCATTGGTCTTGAGCGCTTCGACGATGGTGAGCTTCTGTTGCGGCGTGACACGGGCAAAGACATTCACCGACGCGATGCGTTGCGCCAGAGTCGCCGCGTCCATCGTTGCCAGTTCTTCACCCGTGAGCAATGTGTTGCTATCGATACCGGCACCGGTTGCAATAGCGCGCGCAGTGCGCGGATGGTCACCGGTGATCATAACGATGCGAATTCCCGCGCGGTGACATTCTGCGACTGCACTTGCTACCTCGGGGCGCAACGGATCGGCGAGCCCAACCAAACCGAGAATTCGAAATCGAAATCATGCTGGATATCTGGCCAGTCCTGGTTGACGCTGTACTTTGCTTTAGCCACGCCCAGCACGCGCAAGCCGCTATCTGCCATGAGTTCAGCTTGGTGGCTCATGCGTTGCCGCGCATCCTCCGGCAGGTGGCAAAGATCGGCAATCGCTTCCGGCGCGCCTTTGGTGGCGACGACATCATGCTTGCCTGAATCGTTACGCCATAGATGCGACATGGCAAATAGTTCTGGCGAAAGCTCATACTCCCGCGCCAGTGCCCAATCCGGATGCAAATGTTCCGTGTTGGCCAGATATTCGCGGGCAAAGCCATGGAATGCGAGCTCCATCGGGTCATGGGGATCGATTTCACTGGCCAACACCGCAAACTCCAGCAACTCGTGATAGACCTCGGGTAGTTCGCTGCTGGCGAGATCAGCCGTTTCCAGAAGTTGCCCGGTGACGGACAGGGCAGTCACGGTCATACGGTTCTGGGTCAGCGTCCCGGTCTTATCCACGCATAGCACCGTTGTTTCGCCCAGCGTTTCGATGGTGTTCAGGCGCCGTGTCAGTACGCGCTGGCTGGCGATGCGGCGCGCGCCCAAGGCAAGGAAGACGATCATGATGACCGGAAATTCCTGCGGCAGAATGCCCATTGCCAGCGTGATACCTGCGAGCAGGCCGTCGAGCCAACCGCCGCGCAGCGTCCAGTAGAGAAGCGCCAACGCGAGACACAAGCCGATGCCGATCAGCGCGAGGCGCTTGGTCAGCAGGCCGATCTCGTCACGTAACGGGGAAGATTCGATGGCGATACTTTGCAGCGATTTGCCGATGCGCCCCAACTCGGTTCCGCCGCCTATGGCAGTGACCCGGATCAGACCCTGGCCGCGCACGATCAAGGTTCCGGCAAAGACTTGGTTGCTATCCGCGAACTTCGTCACCGCTACGGATTCACCCGTAAGCAAAGACTCGTCCGCAGCCAGTTCGTGCGCTTGCAACACAACTCCATCTGCCGGAACGCGGTCGCCCTCGACCAGGATCAGTATGTCGTCGCGCACCACCTCGCGCCCGGCGATACGTGTCGGCACGCCATCACGGATTACCAGGGCACGCGGGCTGGAGAGATCGCGCAAAGCTTCGAGTGCGTTCTCGGTGCGCCGTTCCTGCAGGATGGTGACGACCATGATGATGACGACAAAGCCAAGCAGGATGACGGCCTCATGCGCATCGCCCATCGCAAGGTAGATGGCTCCGGCACCCAGCAGCAGCAAGAACATCGGCTCGCGCGCCACCTCACCGGAGATGGCGAGCAATGTGCGTCGCTGGTCGGTGCCAAGTTCGTTCGGTCCCTCGGCGATCAGGCGGGCTGCAGCTGCTTCGCGACTCAGGCCTTGCGGAAACGAAGTGGTCATGTCAAATAAATGAACCGATTATTGTCCGGGTGAGGTGGGACAACTATAACAAACTCGAATACACATCGTTTACTTGAAGTTCAGCATGCCACGTAGTTCTGTTATTTGTCGAAGCGTATACTGAACCGCATAACATTGTTTAAGGGAGAGAATATGCTACGCAGATCGATACTTGTCGTGCTGTTCGCCATGTTTGGAAATATCGCGGTTTCAGAAGCGCAGACTATGCCTGATCCTCAACGCGGTGAATTGTTGTATTCGACCCATTGCATAGCTTGTCACAATACTCAAATCCATTGGCGCGACAAGAAACTAACCAAAGACTTCCAAAGTCTTTCTGCTGAGGTTAATCGCTGGCAAAAATTAGCAGGGCTAGGGTGGAATGATGATGATATTTCAGCGGTGGCGCGATATCTTAATATTCTCCACTACCACTATCCTGTGCCGTATTGAACCAGTGCGCGCTGAATGGGAATATTTGGCAACACAGAGTACCGTTATTATTCATCTCAATTCGGGAGCAGCACGATGCGAATACTTCACACCATGATTCGAACCGGAGACCTTGATCGCTCCATCGATTTTTATACCAAAGTGATGGGTATGAAACTGCTGCGGCGGCACGACTATCCCGATGGAAAATTCACGCTGGCTTTTCTCGGTTATGGCGAGGAAAGCGAGCAAGCCGTGATCGAGCTGACCTACAACTGGGGCGTTGATCGCTACGACCTGGGCACAGGCTACGGTCATATCGCCCTCGAGGTCGATGATGTCTATACCGCCTGTGGCGAGATCAAGCGGCTGGGTGGGGAGGTAGTTCGCGAGGCCGGTCCGATGAATGGCGGGACGAGGATCATTGCGTTTGTCAGGGATCCCGATGGCTACATGATCGAGCTCATCGGAAAGAAAGCTTAAGGGGCGGGTGATTCTGGTTTGGGAAGAGAGAGGGGTGAAGATGAATGCTGCGATGCTGCACCTCCTCCAGACGTCATCTGACATGCAGGGTCCGATACTCGGTGCGGAGCGGAAATTCAGGATAGAGGTGCGCCACTTCCGTTATGTGCCAATAGCAGAATGTGGCCATCCCTGATAGATTGCCACCCCATGTACCTGCAGCCCCCGTGTCACTTGAACTGGGGTTAAAGTTGAACGGCCAATATCCAATTTTGGACTATACGCAGACTGTGGCGAAAAAAATGCTTAGAAGTAAAAAATCTCTTTACGTAGTTGCCGCCATACTGGGCTGGTTACTTATCTTTGTATTTTTTAACTTCACTCACATAGGCAACCTTATTTTGGGTGGCATGGGATTCATTGTTGGTCTCGCAGCCCTTGGCGGGGGTGTTCTAGCTTTCGGCTACGGGATTGCTACTGATAAGGAGTTTCGCCGTCTCATTCGCTCGATTCTGGTTCTGGGAACAACCGGCGCATTCCTCATTGTCGTCGTGTATGGCATTTACCTCGCCGGTAGTTTTCTCATCCACTGGATTTACAATCTGTAGTGTCATGTCACCTAACCAAGCGTGATGACAATGCTCCGCCAACGGCTGACGATAATTACTGAGCAATCACCGGTAAACGAACACCCTGTTTTGATCAAACAGCTGCGCACGCCCATTGAGCACTCAATCGTTGTTTTAGAGAGCGGAATTTCTATTGATCAGTATACTTGTGCAGTTTTTGCTTTCCATCTTGCTGGCGATCCAACGTATGTTGATATAGCCTCATTCGGGCTTGGTAAAATTTTTGCTGGAAAGGAATTTATTGCATTCCTACTTTCCAATAATTTCTTGGTTCTACGAGAAGCTGAAGAAATATCACAAGGCGACCTTGTCATTTATTTTGAAAATGGAGATTTCTGTCACGTCGGTCGAATTGCCAGTACCAAGCGGATCGTATCTAAATGGGGCGCAGGTTGGCTATATGAACATGGCCTTTGGGAGGTGCCAAATAGTTACGGCCACGAGGTACGCTACTACGTTGGTCCAGACCAAGACACCTCGTTTGATCTGTTCTTAAAGTATGCAGAGAGCAAGGGATTTAATTTTACGAAGCCGATTTCCTGACTTTTCGGGTTATGTCGAACGTTGATTCGTCCTAACCGGCGAGTCAGTCCACGTAGGGCGCAATAACCAACGGGCATTGCGCCGTATGGATTCACATTCGGTGCAATGCGCTACGCTTATTGCACCCTACAACAGATGACCGCTTCGGGTCGAAAGCGGAAGTGCCACCCTTTAGCTCTAAATGACTGCTACGCCGAGTATCGGACCCTGCATGTCAGATGATGTCTGCTACGACACCTTGTACAGCATGGGGAAGTCAGCAATACGGATGACTACCTTACAGAACGATGGCGACAAAGTCGCCTTCGAATTCGCCGACCTTTTGTCCGTCACAATTCAAAACCGATTGGATACTGATGCGGGCGCGTTTGTGCTTCTGTAACGTGACGAGGAAGCGTTGCCATTTATCCGGGGCGGGTGCTACGGTTTCGGCAGTGAATTCTCCGGTGATGGGCAGTTCGTAACTCATGCTGCTCCTCTGGACAACGAGGTCGGCTTTGACGTTCGCATTCAACATGGCGACATGCAGCAATCCCCAGGCGGAGAGAACTGCGACAGCAGAGGCGCTGCCGCCAAAAACGGTGCCGTGATGGTTGGTATTGGGGGCCAGCGGTGCAGCAAGCCGTACTATTTGCGGCGTGGCCGCTTCGACTTTAACCGCCATCGCTTTGGAAAGCGGGATATGGTCGTGGAAATAATCCTGTAACGCTTGCGGCGTCATTGCGGGAGTCTATTTGCCAGCTGCGCGTTCTGCCGCTTGCACGGTGTTGGCCACCAGCATGGTGATGGTCATGGGACCGACGCCGCCGGGAACGGGTGTGATCCAGCCGGCGACTTCTTTTGCAGATTCAAAATCCACATCGCCGCAAAGCTTGCCGTCAGCCATGCGATTGATGCCTACGTCGATGACGGCTGCACCGGGTTTGATCATGTCGCCGGTGATCATTTTCGGTTTGCCGGTGGCCACCACAAGAATGTCGGCATCTCGAGTGTATTTGGCGAGATCGACAGTCTTGGAGGTGCAGATGGTGACGGTGGCGTTGGCCTGCAGTAACAGCATGGCCATCGGTTTGCCGACGATGTTGCTGCGGCCGATCACGACGGCATGCTTGCCCTCGATCGGTACCCCGGCTTTTTCCAGCAATGTCATTGCACCAAAAGGTGTGCAGGGGGCGAAGCGCATATTGCCAGTGGACAGTGCACCGACGTTGATCGGATTGAAGCCGTCGACATCCTTGTCCGGGCTGATGGCTTCGATCACTTTGCTGCTGTCGATGTGCTTGGGCACAGGCAGTTGCACCAGCAGGCCGTG
>CABEBA010000102.1_pt1 | contig 13969 bp, 10 predicted proteins | sample 3132531 | NCBI WGS metagenome assembly CABEBA01 (sample SAMEA5534344, study PRJEB31848) | metagenome | biome: tundra; feature: field; material: soil | place: USA | collected 2013-05 | depth 0.45 m
GACGGGTTGAAACGTCGCGCCTTGCCGCCGGAAGCGTGGTCTATCGTGCGCGAGAATTTCGTGCGCGCCGGCGGCGGCCCTGCGGTCAAAACATCGGTGACAGAACATGTGTTGGAAATGGCGCCGCTGGGCAAGATGCCGATACATGAATTCGCCAAGAGCGAGAAGGCGGTACCGGCAACCGCGATGGGTGCGCTGGCGGCTTATGTGGGCACCAAAGACAAGCGTTTCGTGGTGACCAATGCCGACGGTAACGAAGCGTCGGCGATGAAGAACATCAACGATGCTTTGAAGATCCGCCATCCGACCGTCGACCCGTTGTACAACCAGGAGCCGGAAGGGCAGGTGTATGAACCGCTGAATGAGGATGCGTGTGCCGGTCTGGCATCGGCTTTGACCCTGTTCGGTTCGCGCGCACTTTGGTTGTCTTACGAAAGTTTCGCGATCAACGGCTGGCCTATCGTGCAGACGGTGACGCAGGCGATGGCCGAGCTGCGCCGCCAGACACCTTCCATTGTCACCATGTTCACGGCGGGTGCTCTGGAGCAGGGGCGCAACGGTTGGACGCACCAGCGTCCCGAGATCGAGAATTATTTCGCCGCGCAAATGCGCAACGGCAACACCTACCCCTTATTTCCGTGTGATGCGAATGCGATCCAGGTCGCTTACGAATACGCGACCAACAGCTTCAACAAGTGCATGGTCATCATCGCGTCCAAGAGTCCGTTGCCGGTTTACATGAGTGTGGATGAAGCCCGGCACGCGATGGAGGCAGGTGCTTCTGTCATTTACGAAAGCAAGGCTGGCAGCAAAGGTACGGTGGTGTTTGCGGTAACCGGCGACATGGTTTTCCTGCCCGTGTTCGAGGCCAGGGACAAACTGGAAGCGGATGGTTACAGGGTGCGTATCGTTGCGATCGTGAATCCGCGCCGCCTGTATCGTCCGACCGACATCGCGTGGGATACCGTATCGGAGCCGGACAACAAGTTCATGGATGAAACGCATTTCAACGCGCTGTTTGACGGCGATGTATTGCTGGCAGTGAGCGGTGGGCCCAGCGCCGTACTGGAGCCTGTCCTGTTGCGTACGCGTGCCTCCAAGCGCGACACCTTTGCCTGGAAGCGCGGTGAAACGACCGCAAGCCCGGCCGAGATCATGGAGTTCAACGGCCTTACCGGTGAGGCAATGGCCAAGCGCGTCAAGATATTGGCAAGCTGAATATGTATATAACACCAAGTTCTCGCATCTAGATTTTTGGGAAACCAGCCATGTCAGAAACCAGGATCATCGTTTTGGATGACGACCCCACCGGGTCGCAGACGGTACACAGTTGTCTGTTGCTGACGCGTTGGGATGAAACGACTTTGCGCGAGGCCATTCTGGATGAGTCTCCGTTGTTCTTCGTGTTGACCAACACACGGGGCATGGCCGCCAAACCTGCGGCGGATATCACGCGTGAGGTGTGCAAGAACCTGAAGCAGGTGCTGGCTGAGCTGAAGCTAAGCGGACGCGATATCAATCCTATTCTGGTCAGCCGTTCGGACTCGACGCTGCGCGGCCACTACCCGGTAGAAACCGATGTGATCGCGGAGGAATTGGGCCCGTTCGATGCGCATTTTCTGGTGCCCGCATTCTTCGAGGGCGGACGCATCACCCGCGACAGCGTGCATTACCTGATGGTGCAAGGTCAGTATGTACCGGTGCATGAGACGGAATTTGCGCGCGACTCGGTATTCGGTTATCGCCACAGTTACTTGCCGGATTACGTCGAGGAAAAAACTGCCGGGCGGATCAAGGCGGCACAGGTCGAGCGTTTCTTGCTGGCGGATGTGCGCGGTGACAGTCTGCCGCGCCTGATGCAGTTGCATGGAAATGCATGCTGTGTCGTGGATGCTGAAACACAGAACGATCTGAATCATTTTGCCGAACAGTTGCGTGTGGCGGCCGGACTGGGCAAGCGTTTTCTGTTTCGCAGTGCGGCCAGCCTGCTTACCGCGCTGGCACGACTACCGAGTCAGCCTGTGGCTGCACAAGACATGGCGCGCTATGTGCGTGGCGACAAGGCGGGTGCGGTCATCGTCGGTTCGCATGTCAAGAAGACCACCGCGCAACTCGAGCAATTGCTCAAGATGCCCGGTGTCATGCCTGTCGAAGTGAACGTGGAACATTTGCCCGCACAGCGCGAAGCACTGCTGGCGGAGATCGTGCTTCAGTGTGAGCAGAGTCATGCTGCAGGTCATACGCCTGTGGTCTTTACCAGTCGTTTGGAAAAGGTTTTCCCCGATCAGGCGACGCGGCTGGCGTTTGGTGAAATGGTTTCTGCTTTCCTGATGGACGTGGTGCGAAATCTGCCCAGGACCCTGGGCTTCCTGATCAGCAAAGGCGGTATCACATCCAATGATGTCTTAAGTTCAGGTCTGGCGTTGCACACCTCGCGCGTAGTCGGACAAATCCTGCCGGGATGTTCGGTGGTGTGTTGCCCCGCCGACCATCCGCGCTATCCGAACTTGCCCGTAGTTATCTTTCCGGGCAATGTCGGCGACGATCAGGCGTTGGCAACCGCATATGGCAGACTGGCTGGTCATGAAGTTGAAATAGAATCGGTGTAGTTGCTTGTGATCACAAAAGCAGGTGAATGCTTGATTGTTAAAAATGTGTGAACTTCTGACAGCAGGTTCGCGATAAGTTATTTTCAATGAGTTGGCTTTTGTTGTGTGTAGGTGTTTTTGGTTACCGAGTGTTTTTTTGATTGACCTTAACCTGGGAGAGAAATATGAACATGAAATTAAAATCTATCGTCACTGCTATAGCGCTTGCGGCATCTTGTTCCGCTTTCGCCGCCGACCCGATCAAGATCGGCGTTTCCGGCCCCTACACGGGCGGTTCCAGCCCAATGGGTGCTTCCATGCGCGACGGTGTAAGACTTGCAGCTTCCGAGATCAATGCCAAGGGCGGTATCCTGGGCCGCAAGATCGAGCTGATAGAGCGCGACGACCAGGCTGACAACGGGCGCGGTGTGCAAGTGTCGCAGGAATTGATCAACAAGGAACATGTCGTCGCAACGCTGGGTTATATCAATACCGGTGTTTCGCTGGCTTCGCAGCGTTTTTATCAGGAAGCCAAGATCCCAGTGCTGAATAACGTCGCTACCGGCTCGCTCGTGACCAAGCAATTCCTGCCGCCGGAATTTGCCGACAATTACGTGTTCCGCACTTCCGCGAACGACACCATCCAGTCCGCGATGATCGTCCAGCAAGCCATTGATATTAACAAATACACCAAGGTCGCTATCCTGGCCGATTCGACCAACTATGGTCAGCTGGGACGTGCCGACCTGGAAAAGGCACTGGCAGCCAAGAACATCACCCCGGTCGCGGTGGAAAAGTTCAACATCAAAGATGTGGACATGACCGCGCAGTTGCTCAAGGCCAAGGAAGCCGGTGCACAGGCGATCCTGACCTATGCTATCGGACCAGAGTTGGCACAGATCGCCAACGGTATGGAAAAGCTGGGATGGAAAGTACCGATGATCGGAAGCTGGACGCTGTCCATGGGTAATTTCATCGACAACGCAGGCAAGAACGGCGAGGGTGCGCACATGCCGCAAACCTTCATTCAGGAGCCGAACACGCCCAAGCGTAAAGCCTTCATTGCAGCGTATCTGAAGGCCTACAATCCGGCGAATGGCCGCATCCCGTCACCCGTTTCCGCAGCCCAGGGTTATGACTCGATGTACATCCTGGCCGCTGCCATCAAACAGGCGGGGGATACCGACGGCGTGAAGATTCGTCAAGCGCTGGAAAATCTGCAGGACAAAGTCGACGGTGTCATTACTACTTACAACCATCCCTATACACATGACGATCACGAAGCGATCACTATGAATATGGTGGTGATGGGCAAAGTCCAGGACGGTCATGTGGTGTACGCCAACGAGTCCGACAAGGCTGTCGTAGTGCGTGAAAAAGAAATGGGCAAAGCCAAGAAGTAATCGGTCCCGGCTGCCATGACTTGGTAATCAGCATTTGGGCCGGGGAGTCCCCGGCCCAAATAGCAAACAGAAGGAGTACTTGTTATGGAAATCCTCGCGCAACTCATAGTCAGCGGCATCGCGCTCGGGATGATCTACGCTTTGATCGCATTCGGTTATCAGCTGACTTTCGCTACCTCGGGTACGCTGAACTTCGGTCAGGGCGAAGCGTTGATGCTGGGGGCGCTGGTCGGACTCACGCTGGTCGGACACATGAGCTACTGGCTGATGATCCCGCTGGTGCTGGTGTTTGGTGCACTGCAGGGCATATTTGTGGAACGCGTGGGCGTGCAGCCCGCGATAAAGACAAAATCCGAATTTGGCTGGATCATGACCACGATTTCGCTGGCGATCATTTTCAAGAATGTCGCCGAAAATGTCTGGGGTCATGACGATATTACTTTCCCGTCGCCGTTGCCGACCGCACCCCTGCAGTTCATGGGTATCCGCGTACTGCCGATGGAGATATTGGTCGTGGTGGGCGCGCTGGCGATTATGCTGGCCGTGGAGTTGTTCAACCGCAAATCCATCTACGGCAAGGCCGTGGTGGCGACTTCCAATGACCGCGATGCAGCCGGCCTGATGGGCATCAACACCGGCATGGTGATCACTTTTTCCTACGCGCTGAGTTCGATGACCGCGGCTTTTGCCGGTGTGCTGGTCGCCCCGTTGACGCTCACCGGTTCCACCATGGGCGTGGTGCTCGGTCTCAAGGCATTTTCGGTCGCCATCATCGGCGGATTGAATAGCGGCATGGGCGTGATCGTTGGCGGTCTGATCCTGGGCATCGCCGAGACCACCACCGGTTACTACATCTCGACCGGATACAAGGATGTGCCCGGGTTGTTGCTGCTGTTGCTGGTATTGTCGATCAAGCCGGCCGGCATGTTCGGCAAGTCTGTCATCAAAAAGGTCTAGCATGAGCGCGGTCAAAAACACTTCCATCGTTCTCGCCATCGCCGTTGCGGCATTCCTGCCCACACTTTGGCCCAATCCGTATTACATACATCTGATGGTGGTGATAGGCATCTACGCGATCCTGTTGCTGGGGCTCGATATCGTGGTGGGCTATGTGGGTGAAGTGTCACTCGGTCATGCCGCGTTGTTCGGCATAGGTGCCTATACCGCCGGCGTGTTGAACTTTCAGCTGGGTGTGCCGTTCTTGCTTGCGGTACCGGCGAGTATCGCCGTCACCGGATTGTTTGGCGCGATACTCGCCTTGCCGGCTTTGCGCGTGAATGGCCCTTATCTGGCGATGGTGACCCTGGCATTCGGCACCATCATTCAGATTTTGATCAACGAGATGACCTTTCTCACCAACGGCCCGCTCGGATTGTCGGTCCGCAAGCCGATATGGTTCGGTCATCAGATCACGGGCACCGACTATTACTACATCGTGCTGGTTGCTCTGGTGGTGTCGTTGTTCGTCGTGCAGCGCATACTCAAATCGCACCTGGGACGCGCTTTCGAAGCTTTGCATGACAGCCCGATCGCATCCGACTGTATGGGCGTGAGCGTGTATGCCTACAAGGTATACGCCTTTGTGCTGAGTGCGGGTTTGGCGGGTTTGGCGGGCAGCTTGTTCACGTATTCCGAGGAATACATCTCGCCCAATAGCTACAACTTCGAATTGACCATATTGTTCCTGCTGGCGGTCATCATGGGCGGGCGCAAAACGCGTACCGGTCCGATCCTGGGGGCGATCATCATCGTGATGTTGCCGAATGTACTGTCCGATATCAATTTGTTTCGCCAGATATCCACCGGTATTGCCATTATTGCGATCGTGTACTCGGCTTACATGGTGTCAGTCAGGCTACGCACCCTGAAACAGGTAGCGATACCGGTGCTTGTTACAAGCGCGCTGGCGGTGTCGGGTTACGTAATGGACAACATCACCGATCAACGCCTGACGATATTCGGCGTGATGATCCTGTTCGTGGTGTATTACCTGCCGAATGGCATCATGGGTTTCTTGCGCAGCATCGTCGTGAAGATCAAACCGCAGTGGATACATCGTCATATTGCGATTCTGGAACAAGGCGACAAACAGCATGTGTGGTCGGTGCCGGATCACCCGGTCACGGCCAACGGTTTTCTGCTGGAAGCGCATAAGCTCGTGATGCAATTCGGCGGCTTGAAAGCGCTGAACGAAGTCAGTCTGCAGATCGCAAAAGGATCTGTGCACGGTCTGATCGGTCCCAACGGTTCGGGCAAGAGCACCATGATGAACGTGCTGACCGGCATCTACAAACCGACTGCAGGCGAGATCGATTTCAACGGCAAGATCATTACGGGTGCCACACCTGCCTCCATCGCCGGTGAGGGCATCGCGCGTACTTTCCAGAACGTGCAGTTGTTCGGCGAAATGACCGCAATCGAGAACGTGCTGGTCGGCTTGCACCACACTTACCGGCATAGCCTGATCGATGTCGTGTTCCAGACTCCGCGTTGTTGCAAAGAGAAGAACGCGGCGGAACTGCGTGCCGCCAGCTTGCTGCAGTTCGTCGGCCTGGCCGATCTCGCCAACGAGGAAGCGCGCAATCTGCCCTACGGCAAGCAGCGTCTGCTCGAGATCGCCCGCGCATTGGCGTTGAACCCGAGCCTGCTGCTGCTGGATGAGCCTGCCGCCGGACTGACCGCACCCGACATCAAGGAGTTGATCACGATGATCAACAAGATACGCGGTCATGGCGTCACCGTGATACTCATCGAGCATCACATGGATGTGGTCATGAGCATCTGCGATACCGTGACGGTGCTGGATTTCGGCCAGAAGATCGCCGAAGGCACGCCGGCAAATGTTCAGTCCGATGGGAAAGTCATCGAGGCCTATCTTGGCGGCAGCACCGTGGAGGCCTAAGGAGATAACGATGTTACAGATCCAGAATTTACATGCCGCCTACGGCAAAGTGGAAGTGCTGCATGACATCTCGCTCTCGGTGCCGAAAGGCAAGGTCGTCACCCTCATCGGCTCCAACGGTGCGGGCAAGACCACGACCATGCGTGCGATCTCCGGCATGATCAAGCCGACGGGCGGGAGCATCAGTCTGAACGGCAAAGCCATAACCGGCCTCACCTCCAACAAGATCGCCCGTGCCGGTCTGGCCCATTCGCCGGAGGGGCGGCGTGTGTTCGCTACCCTGTCCGTGACCGACAATCTGTTGCTGGGTGCCTTTCCGCGATTGACCTTTGGCCGTGAACGCGGCGATGTGCCGGGCGACCTGGAAAGAGTGTTCGAGCTGTTCCCGCGTCTCAGGGAACGTGCAACACAACTGGCCGGCACACTTTCCGGCGGGGAACAGCAGATGTTGGCGATGGGGCGCGCATTGATGCTCAATCCCGAAGTGCTGCTGCTGGATGAACCCTCGATGGGTTTGGCTCCGCTGCTGGTGAAAGAAGTTTTCCGCATCATCGGCGAGTTGAAGGATCGTGGCATCACCATGCTGTTGGTCGAACAATTTGCCGCCGCCGCACTGGAGGTCGCCGACTATGGATACGTGCTGGAAAATGGGCATATCTCCTGTCACGGACCGGCGCAGCAGTTGAAGAACGATCCTGCGGTGAAGGCAGCCTATCTAGGCGCATCGCATTGACGCTGGACCTGGCCATCCGGCATTCATGCGGATGGCCGATTTTGGAAGCATAGATGAGCGCTGAGATTCTGACGGCGCACTTTAATTTCCATTGATTGCATTACATATCCAAACCACCATGACCACAAATATTCACCGTCGCATGCGCCGCTTACGCTGGACCAGTTACACGCTGGTGGTGCTGGGTTACATGCTGGCGTTCTTCCACCGCATGGCACCGGCGGCGATCGCGACCGATCTGCAGCAATCTTTCCTCGCCAGCGGTGCGGCGCTGGGTGCATTGGCCGCAGCCTATTTTTATACTTATACCGTGATGCAGATTCCGGTCGGTGTCATGGCCGATACGCTGGGCATACGCAAGATCGTCGCCCTCGGGGCGGCATTGGCCGGTGTGGGTTCGCTGGTATTCGGCATGGCCGATACGCTGGCGATGGCTACAGTGGGCCGTGTGCTGATCGGGCTGGGAGTTTCTTCCATGTTCATTTCGCTGATGAAATTGAACTCGGTGTGGTTCCATGACCGGCATTTCGGCACCATAGTCGGCATGTCCCTGTTGCTTGGAAATTTCGGTTCGGTGCTAGCTGCCGCACCGCTGGTGTGGGCGGTGACCCATACCTCCTGGCGTAATGTGTTCGACGCGGTCGGCATTTTTTCTCTGGTGCTGGGCGTGCTGGTCTGGTTCCTGGTGCGCAGTCATCCCGGTGAGGCGGGTTTGCCGTCCATGCGCGAACTGGAAGGCAAGGAGTCGCATCCGCCGCATCAGGGACATTGGTTCGACGGCCTCCTTACGGTGATGAAGAATCGTGCTACCTGGCCAGGATTCTTGCCCAACCTTGGTATAGGCGGCAGCCTGTTCGCTTTTGCCGGACTGTGGGGCGTTCCCTATCTGCGCGATGTTTATGGCATGGAGCGATCTGTCGCCGCCAATCACACCATGTTGCTGCTGTTCTGCTTCGCGGTCGGCGCAATGTCGTGCGGCCTATTGTCCGACCGCATTGGGAAGCGTTTGCCCGTGATCGTGGCGGGCATCTCGCTGTACGTGCTGTGCTGGTTGCCTATCGTTTTCGCGTGGCATCTGCCGCTCAGTCTGAGCTATGGATTGTTTGCCTTGATGGGGCTGGGTGCGGCCGGCTTCACGCTGACTTGGTCCAGTGTCAAAGAAGTGAATCCTCCGGCGCTGTCAGGTATGGCAACCAGCGTCATCAACACCGGAGCCTTCTTGGGCGCGGCAATACTGCAACCCCTGGTTGGCTGGGCCATGGACCAACATTGGGACGGACGACTGCTGGCCGGTGCGCGCGTCTACTCGGAACAGAATTATCAGACCGGTCTGGGCATCATGCTGGCATTTGCCGTGGTTGGTCTGTTGGGCGCGTTGACGATACGCGAGACGAATTGCCGCTACATCGTGGTGACGAAATAATTTAATTGCATTAGATTTTAAGGAGTTGATATGCCGTATTTGAACGTCAAGATTTGCGCGCCACAATCTGTTGAAACGACAAACAAGGTTGCTACTTTTTTGACTGAACTGACTGCCGGTATTTTGCACAAGAAAAAGGAGCTTACTTCGGTTGAAATTGAATATTCGCCAGCGCAGCAGTGGTTTATTGGTGGCTCATCGCTTGCATCTCAAGGTGTCGCAACTTTTTATCTCGACATCAAAGTAACCGAGGGAACAAATACAAAAAACGAAAAAGCCGATTACATCAAAAAAGTTTTCGCAGAGTTTGAAGCGGTCTTGGGAAAGATTAATCCGGCAAGTTACATTGTCATCCATGAAGTGCGTGCGGATTCGTGGGGATATGCGGGTGAGTCGCAAGAGTTCCGATATGTCCAAGGAAAATCCCTTTAATCGGAGAATGAGATGACGACACAAATATTGCCACTATGGATCAACGGCCAGCGCACACAGAGTGCAAGCAGGCGCCTGGCAGACGTGACCAACCCGGCCAGCGGCGAATTGATCCGCCATGTGCCCTTGGCCAATCGTGAGGATGTGGATAGCGCGGTCGCCGCAGCCCAGGCCGCATTTCCGGGCTGGCGCGATACGCCGCCGTTGCGTCGCAGTCGCATCCTGAACAAGTTCCGCGAGCTGCTCGAAACGCACCGCGCCGAACTGGCGCAACTGGCGAGTGAAGAGCATGGCAAGACTTTGGAAGATGCTGCCGGTTCGGTGCAGCGTGGTATCGAAGTGGTGGAGTTCGCCGTCGGCGCGCCGCATCTGCTCAAGGGCGAACATGCCGAGAACGTCGGACGCGGTGTCGATTGCCACTCCATGCTGCAACCGGTAGGCGTATGCGTCGGCATCACGCCGTTCAATTTCCCCGCGATGGTACCGATGTGGATGTTCCCCGTCGCCATCGCCTGCGGCAACACCTTCGTGCTCAAGCCTTCCGAGAAAGTGCCGTCTTGCAGCCTGCGCATGGCTGAATTGTTCAAGGAGGCAGGGCTGCCCGACGGCGTGTTCAACGTCGTTCCCGGCGACAAGGAGGCGGTCGACGCCTTGCTCGTCCATCCCGATGTGCGCGCCGTTTCTTTCGTCGGCTCGACGCCGATCGCGAAATATATCTACGAGACCGCGGCGCATCACGGCAAGCGCGTGCAGGCCCTTGGTGGCGCAAAGAACCATGCCGTGGTGCTGCCCGATGCCGCGCTGGATTTCACCGCCGATGCCATCATGGGGGCGGCCTACGGCTCGGCCGGCGAACGTTGCATGGCGATCTCCACTGTGGTCGCGGTGGGCGCTGTGGCCGATACGCTGGTGGCTAAACTCAAGGAGCGAGCCGAGAAGCTGGTGGTCGGTCCCGGCGATCGCAAAGGGGTCGACATGGGGCCGGTGATCTCGGCCCCGCATCGCGACAAGATCGTGGGCTACATCGACAGCGGCGTGACACAAGGCGCGAAACTGGTGACGGACGGACGCGGCATCAAGGTGCAAGGTTACGAACGCGGCTACTTCGTCGGTCCGACCCTGTTCGACAACGTCAACACCGCGATGGAGATCTACCGCAACGAGATATTCGGCCCGGTGCTGATCGTGCTGCGCGTCGCCAACCTCGATGAGGCGATCCGCATGATCAACAGCAATCCATACGCCAACGGCACCGCCATCTTCACCTCTTCGGGTGCGGCGGCACGACGCTTCCAGAACGAGATCGAAGTCGGCATGGTCGGCATCAATGTACCGATCCCGGTGCCGATGGCGTTCTTCTCCTTCGGCGGTTGGAAGGCCTCCCTGTTCGGCGATCTGCACATGCACGGTATGGAAGGCGTTTATTTTTACACGCGCACCAAAGCCATCACCACACGCTGGCCGGAAGTGGCGGATAAAAGCATGTCCACCTTGGTGATGCCAACGCTGGGTTGAAGTGCACGCGGATAGAAATTCATAGTGAGGAGAACGGATATGTCTATCAACATCGGATTCATCGGACCCGGCATCATGGGCGGCCCCATGGCAGTCAATCTCATGAAGGGCGGACACAAGTTGTGGGTCTATGCGCGCCGTCCGGCAGCCACGCAGTCACTGGTCGCGGTGGGAGCGACTGCGTGTGCCACGCCAGCGGAAGTGGCACGGCATGCGGATGTGATCTTCACCATCGTGTCGGACACACCGGATGTGGAAAGCGTGATCTTCGGCGAACAGGGCATCGCCAGCCAGGCGCGTCCCGGCACTGTGATCGTCGACATGAGCACTATCTCGCCCACGGCCACCAAGTCCTTTGCCGAACGGCTCGCGCAACAGGGCATCGATATGCTGGACGCGCCGGTTTCCGGCGGTGAGACCGGTGCGATCAACGGCACCTTGTCCATCATGGTGGGCGGTAAAACCAAAGTATTCGAACGCGTCAAACCGTTGTTCGAGTGCATGGGCAAGAACATCGTGCACATCGGCGACAACGGTGCGGGACAAGTGGCGAAGGCGTGCAATCAGATCGTGGTGGCGGTCACTATCGAAGCAGTGGCGGAAGCGCTGACCTTCGCGCGCAAGAACGGTGCCGACCCGGCCAAGGTGCGCGAGGCGCTGATGGGCGGATTCGCCGGCAGCAAGATCATGGAAGTACACGGCAAGCGCATGCTGGACAACGATTTCAAGCCCGGCTTCAAGGTCGGCCTGCACCAGAAGGATATGCGCATCGTCATGGAGACCGCACACCAGTTGGGTGTGGCGCTGCCTGCCGCCGCCCTGGTCACGCAGCATCTGAATGCCTTGATGGGCACGGGCGATACCAATCTGGATTCGGCTGCGGTGGTCAAGGTCATCGAACGCATGTCCGGCATGGGCGGCAACTGAGATCATGCAAAAGATCGTGTTCCTCGATTCGGCCACTGTCATTGCCGATGTGCGCCGCCCGGCCTTCGCGCATGCATGGGAAGCGTATCCGGCGACAACGGGTGAACAGGTCGTGTCACGACTGCAGGAGGCGACCATCGCCATCACCAACAAGGTGCTGCTGCGGCGCGAAGCGCTGCAACAGTTGCCCAAGCTGAAGATGATCGCCATCGCGGCGACCGGCACCGACAACGTGGATATCGAATACTGCCGCGAGCGCGGCATCGTCGTTTCCAACATCCGCAACTACTCGGTGCATACCGTGCCGGAACATGTGTTCATGCTGATGTTGGCATTGCGCCGCAACCTGCTGGCGTTTCATTCCGATGTGCGCGATGGCGAGTGGCAAAAGTCTGCACAGTTCTGTCTGTTCACGCATCCGGTGCGCGACTTGCACAATACAACGCTAGGAATCATAGGTCGCGGCGCGATCGGCCAAGCGGTGGAACAGATCGCTTTGGCGTTCGGCATGAAAGTGTTGTTCGCCGAACATAAAGGTGCCGCTGTGGTCAGGCCGGGTTACACCGCATTTGAAACAGTGTTGCGCGAAAGCGATGTGATCACTTTGCACTTGCCGCTCAATGCGCAGACCCGTCACTTGATCGGCACGGCGGAGTTCGAACTCATGCAAACCCAGGCCCTGTTGATCAATACGGCGCGGGGCGGCCTGGTGGATGAAACCGCATTGCTGGAGGCGCTGCGTTCAGGACGCATCGCCGGTGCCGGATTCGATGTGCTGGCCAAAGAGCCGCCGACAGCCGGGCACCCTCTGCTGGACCTGGATATGCCCAACTTCATCCTGACTCCGCACATCGCATGGTCGGGCAGGGCGGCGATGCAGACCCTGGCCGATCAACTCATAGACAACATCGAAGCCTTCGTCGCTGGCAAACCCAATAATCGCGTCGCCTGAGGCCGCTCTTTCAAGGAGGAAACGAACATGACTTATCCCGCAGGAATAGACATCAACACCAAGGGAACACCTGGACAAACCAGCATTCTTACTCCGGAAGCGCTGGCCTTTATCGCCGAATTGGCGCGCAAGTTCGAGCCGGTACGGTTATCGTTGCTGGAGAGTCGGGTGCAGCGCCAGACCGAGCTGGATGCCGGCAAGTATCCCGGCTTTCTGGCTGAGACTGCCGCTGTGCGTAACGGCGACTGGACCATCGCTTCCGTGCCTGATGAACTGCAGGACAGACGCGTCGAGATCACCGGCCCGGCTGAGCGCAAGATGCTGATCAACGGTCTTAATGCCGGCGCGAATGTGTACATGGCGGATCTGGAAGATTCCATGACCCCGACCTGGGCCAATGTGATCGACGCGCAGATCAATTTGCGCGACGCGGTCAAGCGCACCATCAAACACGTCAATCCCGACGGCAAGACTTACCAGTTGAACGAAAAAACGGCGGTGCTGTTCGTGCGACCGCGCGGCTGGCATATGACCGAAAAGCACGTGATGGTGGATGGTCGTCCGGTGTCCGCCAGTATGTTCGATTTCGGCCTGTACTTTTTCCACAACGCAAAAGCGTTGCTGGAACGCGGCAGCGCGCCTTACTTCTATCTGCCCAAGATGGAAAGCTATCTCGAAGCCCGCTTATGGAACGATGTCTTCGTGCATGCGCAGGAACGACTTGGCATCCCGCGCGGGACGATCAAGGCGACGGCTTTGATCGAGACGATACTCGCCGCCTTCGAGATGGACGAGTTTCTGTACGAGCTGCGCGAGCATTCCGCCGGTCTCAATTGCGGTCGCTGGGATTACATCTTCAGTTGCATCAAGAAGTTCGGTCGCGATCCTAACTTCATCCTCGCCGATCGCGGTCTGGTGACCATGACCTCACCTTTCATGCGCGCCTATTCGCTGCTGTCAATCAAGACTTGCCATCGCCGCAAAGCGCATGCCATGGGCGGGATGGCTGCACAGATCCCGATCAGGTCCGACCCTGAAGCGAATGCCATTGCACTCGCCAAGGTACGCGCCGACAAGGAGCGCGAAGCGGGCGA
>CABEBA010000104.1_pt1 | contig 13914 bp, 9 predicted proteins | sample 3132531 | NCBI WGS metagenome assembly CABEBA01 (sample SAMEA5534344, study PRJEB31848) | metagenome | biome: tundra; feature: field; material: soil | place: USA | collected 2013-05 | depth 0.45 m
TTGGCGGCAAGAAATATTGGCCCGGCATCTTCGCCGGTGCGATGACGATGTATTTGGTCGTAGGGCGTTCTGTCCCAGTCTCTTTCTTCATCGCATTGAGCAACGTCATTGAACCACTGCTGGCAGTCTGGCTACTGTCTCGCTTCAAACGTTTCAATCCCGCATTGCAACATTCGAGTGATTACCTGCGGCTTATTTTCACCGGATCACTTGTTGCAGCACTGGCAGCAATCATGGGCGTCATCACCTTGGAGGTGGCAGGAATTTTGCCACCTGCCGCTGTCGCGGCCGGGTGGTTTTCATGGTGGCGTGGCAATCTGTTCGGTATCGCCATTCTCACTCCGGCTTTGCTGATCTGGCGCAATTGGCCAGTGGGTTGGATGAGAGGCAAGAGCAGATGGTTAGAGACATTGTTTTTCATCCTGCTTGCTTTCCTGACAAGCTTGGTGGCTTTTCATGGTTGGACACCGCAATCTGTGTCCGATGTCCCGTTGGGATATTTGATGTTTTTGTTTGTCAGTTGGGCAGCGCTTCGTTTCGGTCGTCATGGCGTTATGCTGATACTTTTGTTGTCGGCGATACAAGGTATTTTGGGTACGCTTAATGGAGTGGGGTTTTTTGCTACCGACCTCAATAGCGGATTGGCGAATTTCTGGCTCTACATGATGAGCATGACTGTCGTCGGTATCGTTCTTTCGACCACGATCCTGCAGCATCGGCGTGATGTAGAGGCCTTGAGCGAAAGCGAATCGAGGTTGCACGCCATCCTCGACCATGCGCCAGTCGGCATCTGGCTGACCGGAACGGATGGACGCTATCGCTTCGTTAACAAGCGCTTCTGCGATGCGGTCGGAATACCGGAAAGTGCCTTTCTTGCCATGACCTCTTTGCCAAATTTGCTAGGTGAAGAGATCGCAGCGAGTTGTATTGCCTCTGATCGTGCTTGCTTTGCTCAGGATGAACCATACGCTTCCATCGAAACACTACCTTTGGTCGATGGCAAGCTGCATCAATTGGAAGTCACCAAAGCCAAGTTGCGCGACAACAAAGGAGAGGTGGTCGGTGCTATCGGTATCTCGGTTGATGTCACCGAGCGCAAGCAGGCCGAAGAGGCACTACGTGAAAGCGAAGCACTCTGGAGCTTTGCGCTGGAGGGTGGGGGCGATTGTGTGTGGGACTGGAACTTGCAAACCAACGATGTCACCCTTTCCAAGGGCGGTAAAGGCATGTTTGGTTTCGCCGATGACGAAATAGGCAACAGCATGTCGGAATGGAATGCACGCGTTCATCCGGAAGACATCGCGAACTTGCTCGCGCATATTGGTGAATTCTTCCATCAAAAGCAAGACAGGTTCACAGGCGAATATCGCGTACGCTGCAAGGACGATAGCTGGAAATGGATATTGACGCGAGGCATGGTGGCGCATCGCTCCGCCGATGGCAGGGTGACGCGCACTATCGGCACTCACACCGATCTGACCGAACGCAAACTAGCCGAAGAGACCATCCGGCGTCAGGCGCATTACGATTCACTCACCCAGTTGCCCAATCGACGCTTATTCCGTGATCGTCTGGAACAAACCATCAAACTATCCAAGCGGGATGATTCCTCGTTCGCGCTCATGCTTATCGATCTCGACCACTTCAAAGAGGTCAACGACACCATGGGGCATGATGCCGGAGATTTTCTATTGGTGGATGCAGCCCAACGCATCCAGCATTGCATGCGCGAATCCGATACGGTGGCACGCATGGGAGGGGATGAATTCGTGGTGATCCTGCCTGACATCAATGATCCCGCCAGCATCGAGCGCATCGCGCTGAAAATCATTGGAAAGTTGGCTTCACCATTTCTGTTAGGCGAGGAGAAGGCTTTTATCTCAGCCAGCATCGGCATTACGCTCTATCCCAATGATGCAGACAGTATGGAGACCTTACTCAAGAATGCAGACCAGGCGATGTATGTCGCCAAGAACTTGGGACGCAACCGTTTCAGCTATTTCACGCCGGTCTTGCAAGAGAATGCGCAGAAACGCATGCGCCTGGTTAACGACCTGCGTGATGCCCTGGCGTCTAACCAGTTCTGCGTGTATTACCAGCCCATCGTCGAACTGGCGACGGGTGACATCCACAAGGCCGAAGCATTGATCCGCTGGATGCACCCCAAACGCGGTATGGTCAGCCCATCCGAATTCATTCCGCTGGCGGAAGAGATCGGTATGATCGTCGAGATCGGCGACTGGGTGTTGCGGCAAGCAATGCACCAAGTAAAGCGTCTTCAGGCGAGCCACCACAAAGGATTTCAGATCAGTGTCAATAAATCTCCGGTGCAATTCCACAACGATAATCCGCTGAAAGCAGCAGCATGGCTAAGCGAACTGGAACGGAACGGATTGCACGCGAGCAGTCTGATCGTGGAAATCACTGAAGGTGTGTTGCTGGACGATGCCGGCAGTGTCAAAGACAGGTTGTTGGCATCGCGCGATGCCGGCATCCAGGTTGCGATAGACGACTTCGGTACGGGCTATTCTTCCTTGGCCTACCTCAAAAAATTCGACATCGATTACCTGAAAATCGACCAGTCTTTCGTGAGCAATCTGGGTAACCAAACTGACGATATGGCGTTGTGCGAAGCGATCATCGTCATGGCACATAAGCTGGGATTGAAGGTCATCGCCGAAGGCGTGGAGACCGAACAGCAGCGCGATATATTGAAGAATGCCGGATGCGATTATGCCCAAGGCTTCTTGTTTTCAAAGGCAATCCCGGCGGAAGAGCTCGAAATTTTGTTGCTGAAAAACAAAACCTAGTGATCTGCTTATAAAGTCCTAGTAATTCACATATTAAGTCCTAGTAATTCATCGAATGATGATCCTGCCAGCAGAGATAATGCGGCGTCGAAGCATCACGACAAACCGCTGTATATCTTGGCCGGTCAACAACCGGGCCAGAACATTCGCCGTACGGGTTTTATCAAACACACTGACTAGGAGTTGATGTTGATCGAGACAACTCTCATTAACAGTCATTAATAAAATTGCTAGGTTGTTTCCACCCTAACAGTCATTAATAAAATTGCTAGGTTGTTTCCACCCTAACAGTCATTAATAAAATTGCTAGGTTGTTTCCACCCTAGCAATTCACTCGACCACATTAAGGAAACGCTGATTAAGTCAAAAATGTGGTTCGATTCCTCCAAATTACCCATCAATCTACTCAGGAATTATGTGGAGATAATTATCTTCGCAATACCTTATGCCATATACCTTTCGGCGTAATCGCAGCCAAGGTATAACAAAAGATATAGACCGTTTGGCATATTGTTCAAAAGCAGATACTGCTATAGGGTTACCTCAATTAATTAATGCTCGCTGGTTTGCATATGTCGTGTAAACATAAATAATTCACGCACAGGTTCACCCTCAATTGATCCGACTCAAATAGAGGAAGGATGACGTAATGAATGTAACAAAGAATATATTTTTGTTGTCTGTACTGGCGGTTTTGTGCACCCAAGCCAGCTTGACTTGGGGCGGACCGATGCCCGAAACGGCTACCCAATCGCCGTCAAACATATCCGTTGAGTATCAAGATGCAATCAGCAAAGCCTACCCTGGCTACCAGATACTGAGTCCATCCGAAATAGTACTAAACAAGGAGGCGCTGGGAACAGAACTTTATAACAAACTGAAAGCCAACCCTGGCGTGATCGTGGGCAAATTTAATAACGACAACATCGAGGATTTTGTCGCGGTGGTCAGGAGTTCAGCAACAAAGGCATACAGTTGGTCGCCTCATGGTCAGTTTATCGATAAAAACAATATCGAAAAATACGATGTTTATGCTGTAAATCTGGCAGTTTGCTATGGTTTAGGTAGTGGTAAATTCAATTGCAAATTGATACCCGGAGCTTATGGTGAAACAAAACCCGGCACTTTTGGTGAAGTCTATCTGCCTACTGACTTTGCTCATCACAAAACTGGAGCAGTACAATATATATGTACTAGCGTGGAACTCAGCGTTAAGGCGGGGGGGATGCACCAATACCGTGACGATTTCGGTAAAGATTATAGTAATAATGACGATATGGGAATTCCCATTATTATGCACAATAAAGGCAGTAACTTTTTGACAATAACGAAATTTCAGGAAAATTTGCAGTATGAGTTGATATCAAAGTTTGAATATTTGAAATGCACAGGATTATCTGAGAAGAGTGTGCTAATACCAGAAGCAACTACAAAATTGCCGAACGCTATACCCGCTGAATATCAGGCAGCCATTAGCAAATCCTTCCCCGGGAACCAGATACTGCGCCCGTCCGAAATATTGCTGAATAAGAAAGAGATGGGAACAAAGCTTTTTAACAGAGTAAAAGCCAGCCCCAGCTTGATCGTGGGCAAATTCAACAACGACAACATCGAGGATTTTGCCGCATTAATCAGGAACACAACCAAAAAATCCTACGTTCAAACGCTTGAAGGCGAGGTTATTGACGAATCCTATGAAGCACACTTGGCTGTCTGCTATGGCTTGGGTGGCGGGAAATTCGATTGTACAAAAATACCAAGAGCCTTTGCTGGGGCTGGACTGTCCACTGACTGGGTTCTTAACAAAACTGGCCCAAGTAAGTATTTTTGTTCAAGTTTGAAAGAAGTCGACCTTAGCAGTAATCAAGGGGATGACGATTACAGCGAAAAACAAAATGTCAAATTAGCTGTTAAGACTGACGTCATCAACTATTTTAAATCTTCAACCGTATGGGCAGATGCAAAATATATCTATCAATCTGAGGATGCTTTTTTAAAGTGCATAGAATCTTCCGAATAAGCACACTCAAATCATAAAACGATAGTAGCAAAAGGTAACGTGACAATTAACGAAACGGGGAGATTGACGATGAGATTCAAAACAGTTTTGCTATGTACATTTGCGATTTTATGCGCTCAAACTAGCTTGACTTGGAGCGGGCCGATACTAAACACAGTAACCATAAAACCCTCTAACTTGAATGGGCCAAGCGGGAATCCTGGCTGGAATTATGATTTCACCAGTATTGGGTGTACCGATGCCAATACTGGCCTTTTTGTCAGTTGCGGCTATAAGTTTGATATCAACGGGCTAACGCAACCAGAAACCAACCCGGCGAATAACGGTGGACACTCGCACAACACCGCTCCCTACCTACACCCTTTAGGGAAAGTGAAAGTAATCCTGCCGACCCCCGGCCTACAAAGTGAACATCTAAAAGGTTCGACCGAAAACAGTTTTGTATATTTGTCTTACGAGGTACCCGATGTAAGCGGGAATATTGAAACCGAATTGGTTATGACTGTACCACCCGGATGGTACACAATTTGGCCCGAATCCTGCGATGCTACTCGCAGTAGTTGGTGCTTCGACACTACGGTAGATGTCGGCGTAAGGAACTTACCCCCCCTGCCTGATTCCCCCTCGCTCTACACAAAATCTCGAAACCCTGATCCTGATACGAATCACACAAATGCCGTAGCTTTTCATGGCACAAGCTCTGCCCTAAACAACCTAACCAGTATTGCAATTTGGTATAACTGGTTATTCGGGCGAACGCTCAGCATCAACGACATGAGCCTCATCAAAGGAGGTCTATTCGATGTTAACCATGACTATTTAAAACCTCATAGTTGGCATCGAACAGGAGATAGTGCCGATATCAACAAGTTGGAAAATGGTGACTGTAAGAAGAACAAGATGCTGCTGATCTCTGTATATATTGTCATGGGGCGCAATGGGGGCCAAATTTATGCGAATCGGCAACTGCCCAGTTTGGGCCACTTCTTATGTGAGACAAATAATAAAAACAGAATTCACATTGATTTATGAAGTGTTTGCGCTTTCGCTCACTACGCTGCTTCAATAAAAAGGATATCCGTCATGTTACGTATTTTCAGAATTGTTCTGCTTGGATTTCTAGCGCTGGTTGCAAACGCTGGCGCAGTCGGTTTGATGCCCACGCCGGTTCTAAACAACGCGAAAATCAGCAGTGATGCTTCGTTCGAACAGGGTACAGGGAGATACTTCTATGTTTACACAGTAACGAACCCGGCTGGTAATAGCGGTGAAATATGGGACTTTACGATTGATGTTTATGATGACATATATGCTAACGGAATGAGGAATCAAACCTTCGGCTTGACCATTCCGCTCGGATCGAATCAGGTTGATTTCAGCGTCGTTCTGTCTAATCTCATGTCGGTGAATGCCACGCGATCCTTACCCATGCCTTTGCAGGTAATACCGTTCGGCCAAGTCGTCCCACCGGGATGGTCCGGTGGATTGGGGATAGACAGTGTCGCGCACTTCATCAGCGGCGATGACGCGCCCAATATTGTGCCGGGTACCAGCCTCGGTGGCTTTCAACTATACAGCTATGGTGTTCCCACCATACGCAATGTGCAGATCATGCCGCTCTGGATGCATATAGTCGACGATCACGACGCGGTAACGGATGCGGATAGAGTAGCGGCTGGGCAAATCGAGCAAAACATCATCTTCCACACGGTGTCTCTCGGTCCTTCTGGCGTGAGTTATGGTTCGTTTGCCCATTGGAACCAATTGCGCGATGACCTGGTTCGTGCGATCCAACTTGGCTGGATCATTGACCCAACACTGGCCAGCACTCTGACAAGCCAACTGGCCACTGCGCGTCAATCACTAGATGCAAAGGATTTCTATACGGCGAAAATCCTGTTGCAACCTATGCTGGCTACGATTAGCCAATCTGTTCCTGCGCAACGCACCAGCGAGGGCTATGCACTGGTCTATCTGAATGTGCAGTCTCTGATCAATAACACACCGAATAATCAGATTGAGCCCAAAGTATCGCTGACCCCCAAAAGCTCGCTCTTGTCGATTGGCGGCAACCAGATACTCACCGTTACCGTGATCGATCTCGCCAACGGCAACGTGCCATTAGGGGGTGTTCCGATTCGCTTTAAAGTTGATACAGGCCCCAATGCAGGGAAAGTGTTAGGCAACACGCAAACTAATCTGCAAGGTATCGCAACGATTACTGACACCAGCACACTGACAGGAACGGACAGCATCATTGCCACCGCCTATTTTTATGGGGGGGAGGTTACTTATGATGATAAAGGGGTGGTCATTTGGTCAGGCGGTCCAGATTTGGTAGTGCCGTTTTTCAGTCCTCCTTTGCTGATTACCAAAGGGGGAAGGAAATTCTATATGAGCGAGGAGACCCAGAACATCGGCAACGTCATGGCACCGGCATCTGTAACCCGCTATTACATTTCTTCCGTACCGATTCTTGACGTTACAACTGCAACTGTTATCGGTGAGCGCTCTATCCCCGCACTTCAGCCAGGAAAATCTAACAGCATCCACCAGCGCGTCTTCCGCATGCCCAAGAATCTTCCGGTGGGTACGTATTATCTGGCTGCTTGTGCTGATGCCAATAATACGGTTGTGGAGTTGAACGAAAACAATAATTGCTCGTTTAGTAAAATTGAAGGACATCAGTCTTTCATCGTGCCAGTTAAGAGGAATAATGGCGGCAACGAAGACGATGAGGATGACGATAAATGCGAAGACAAGGATCATCACGGTGATCGGGACTGTAGCAAGGGTAAAGAGGACTGGATATTAGGGAAACCTTTCGGGAAGTCAGAGGAAAAACGATCAGAGAAGCGCTAAGCGTCTTGAGCTAATATCGAAGCACACTGCTGAAACGACAAGGCCAACATCATGTTGGTCTTGTCATAGCGAATAGAGGGCGACGATGGGTGGCGCATTTCGTTGTAGGCTTACCTTGGCAGGAACTCCTTCGAGTTGTCCACCTGGTTTTTAGACAAAAACAAACGGGGGCTGCACGCCCCCGTTTTTAATTCCGGTAAGCTTCCCAAAGTCAAAATTTGACGACGCGTGCCACTCCATCGCTTTCAATGATGCGCACCTTGTCACCTGCTTTGATCTCTTCGCCTTTGCTTACAGCCTGTACGACTGAGATAAAACTTCCATCTTCAAGTTTGAGAGCGTATTCGAGACCATCTTCGCGGGTGTAGCCTTCTTCTGCCGCTGCCCCGGCGATGCCACCGACGATAGAGCCGGCAGTCGTGCCGATTTGGCTCTTGGTTCCTTCGATGCGTACTTTATGCACGCTTTCGACTGTGCCTACCTTGAAGTGCTGAACTTGCTGCACTTGGTCGCGGCTATAGACGTCGCCGCCTTTTTCGCTGGCACAACCGCCAAGGATCAGGGCGACACCGAGAGGAAGAATGAGTTGGGTTTTATGATAATTCCTTAAACTGAGGGTTGGAGCGATCCGTTTTCCGGCTTGGCTATGACTTCATCAGTCAAATCGGGTACAGATTCCCCGGGTCGCCATTGTTTCAGCAACAAGGCATTGCTGACCACCGATACAGAACTCATCGCCATTGCACCGCCCGCGATCATCGGGTTGAGCAGACCGAGTCCGGCCAGCGGGATGCCAAGCACGTTGTATGCAAAGGCGAAGAACAGGTTCTGGCGTATCTTGCTCAGGGTCACGTGCGACAGGTCTATGGCATCCGCCACGCTGTTGAGGTCGTTGCGCATGAGCGTGATGTCTGCCGCTTCGATGGCGATATCGCTGCCGTTCTTCATGGCGAAGCTGACATCGGCCGCGGCCAGTGCAGGCGCATCGTTGATGCCGTCGCCAACCATGCCGACCAGCGTCTTCTTGTTCTTGAGCGAGGTGACATAGCGCGCCTTGTCTTGCGGCGACACCTCAGCGATGAATTCCTTGATGCCAGCTTGTTCGGCGATGGCTTGAGCGGTGGCTTGATTGTCGCCGCTCAACATCACCACACGTATACCCATATCGCGCAAACGTGCCACTGCAACGCGGCTGCTGGGACGTATCTTGTCGGCGAAAGCAATGTAGCCGAGCAGCACATGCTCGCGCGCGACGGCGATCACGGTCTTGCCTTGTTTCTGCAAGGCCAGTATCGATGCTTCATCCAGCGTGATGCCCTGTTGCGTGATGAAGGTGGGTGAACCGAGCAGATAAGAGATACCGTCAAAATTCGCGCGCAAACCGCTGCCTGGTGTTTCGTCAAAGTCGGTGATCGGCAGGGGCATCGTCGCCTGCGCCTGTGCATGTTCCATGACTGCGCCGGACAGCGGATGGGTGGAGTGTTGCGCGAGGCTGGTAGAGATACGCAACAGTTCACCGACACTGCTGGCCGCGCTGGGGCGCAGGTCGGTGAGAGTGGGTTTACCTAGAGTCAGTGTGCCCGTCTTGTCCAGCACCAGCACGGAAAGCTTGTGCGCACGTTCCAGCGCCGCCGCGTCTTTGACCAATATCCCTTCGCGTGCCGCCAGGCCGCTGGCGACGACGATAGTGACCGGGGTCGCCAAGCCCAGCGCACACGGACAGGCGATGACCAGCACCGATACCGCGTTGATGACCGCAAAGGAGAAATCGCCGTCTATTATGAACCAGACGAAGAGGGTGATGGTGGCGAGCACCAGCACGATGGGCACGAAGATGCCGGAGATCTTGTCGGCCAGGCGCTGAATTGGCGCTTTGGAGCCTTGCGCCTGCTCCACCAGACGCACCACTGCAGCCAGTTGGGTATGACTGCCAACGGCAGTCGCGCGGCACTTGATCATGCCCTGATGATTGAGCGTGGCAGTGTAGACCTTGTCGTTCGTTTGCTTGGTCTGCGGCATACTTTCACCGGTGAGCATGCTCTCGTCCAGTGTGGACGTGCCTTCCAGCACAACACCATCCACCGGCACGTTCTCGCCGGGGCGCACGATGAAGATGTCGTCCGGACGCAATTGTCCCGCCGAGACATCCAGCACTTCGCCGTCGCGTTCCACATGCGCCATCTTGGGCTGCAGCTGGATGAGCTTCTCGATGGCACTGGATGCTTTGGCCTTGGCACCCGTCTCCAGCAGCTTGCCCATCAGTACCAGCGTGATGAGTACCGCGCTGGATTCGAAATACACCGGTTGATGGATATCGAGGAGGACGATGGCGACGCTCAAAAAATAAGCGGCACTGGTTCCCAGCGCGACCAGCAAGTCCATATTGCCGCTGCCGTGTTTCAAACTGGCCCATGCGCCGCGATAGAAACGCGCGCCGATCCAGAACTGCACGGGTGTCGCCAGCGCCCACAGCACCCATGTGGGTATCATGAGATGCACTTCGAATAGCATGAGCAGCATTTCCAGCACCATCGGTGTGATGAGCGCCAGCGAGATGTAGAAGCGTAATTTTTCCTGCTGAAAAGCCTTGAGTCGATCTGCCTTCTCGGCAGCGAAATCGCGCGTCACATGCGCATCGAACCCGGTATCGCGCACCGTCTTGATCAGCTCGTCAACGTTGGTGAGCTCGGGGTCGAAGGTCACGCTGGCCTTTTCGGTAGCCAGATTCACCACGGCACTGACCACAGGTAATTGATTTAAAGCTTTTTCCAGGCGACTGGAGCAGGAGGCACAACGCATACCGACGATCTGGAGGTCGGTGTGATTTTCGGCTTGGGACATGATGGATTATTTATTGGAATAACAACCAGAAAGATACGCCCGAGTGCCTTCCTTGTCTATCTTGCGCACCATTGACCTTGAGTGAAACGAGGTTTCCTGTTCCAATCCCTGCTCATTTCAATAAGGCAGGGAGCAACATGGGGCAGGCAAGCATCGGCATCATCGGCGGTAGCGGTGTGTATGACATCGCCGGACTGGAAAACAAACGCTGGGAGAAAGTCGAGTCGTCTTTCGGTGAACCTTCAGACGAATTGCTGTTCGGCGAGCTCAATGGTGTGAAGCTGGCATTCCTGCCGCGCCATGGGCGCGGGCACAAGATTCCGCCTTCCGAGATCAACTTCCGCGCCAACATCGATGTGCTCAAACGCGTCGGCGTGAGCGATGTCATCTCGGTCAGCGCCGTCGGTTCCCTGCGTGAACACCTGACACCCGGCACCTTCGTCATCGTCGATCAATTCATCGACCGCACCTTTGCCCGCAACAAATCCTTTTTCGGCACGGGACTCGTGGCACATGTCTCCATGGCGCATCCGGTGTGCAAACGCCTGGGCGACCATGTCGAGGCGGCGGCCAAGGAAGCTGGCATCTCCGCGCTGCGCGGAGGCACCTATCTGGTCATGGAAGGGCCGCAGTTCAGCAGTCTTGCCGAATCCGAGTTGTATCGAAGCTGGGGCTGCGACGTGATCGGCATGACCAACATGCCCGAAGCCAAGCTCGCCCGCGAAGCCGAGCTATGCTACGCCACCGTGGCGATGGTCACCGATTTCGACTGCTGGCATCCGAACCATGACGACGTCACCGTGGAGCAGATCATCAAAGTGCTGCTAGCGAACGCCGACAAGGCCAAGACACTGGTGAAACATGTCGTGCCGCGCATCGGCACAGATGCCAAGGCATGTGAATGTGGCTGCCGCTCTTCCTTACAATACGCCCTCATCACTGCGCCCGAAGCTCGTGATGCGGAAATGAAGAAGAAGCTGCAAGCCATCGCAGGGCGCGTGCTCAAATGAGCGATATGACCGAATCACAGTTGCGCGCAGCGTTGCTGCACACCTCGCGCCGCATGGTCGAACTCGGCCTCAATCGCGGCACTGCGGGCAACGGCTCGGTGCGCTGCGGCGACAGTATCCTCATCACACCTTCCGCGTTGCCCGTGGCCGAGATGACCGAGCAGGATATGGTGTTGCTGGCTACCGACGGCACGGTACGGCAAGGCTGCAAGCCTTCCAGCGAATGGCGCTTCCATTGCGACATCCTCGCTGCGCGCCCCGAAATCGGCGCAGTGCTGCACATGCATTCCACCTTCGCCACCACCATCGCCTGTCTGGGCCAAGACGTGCCTGCCGTCCACTACCATATTGCCATTGCGGGCGGCGACACCATCCGCTGTACGCCATACACCATTTTCGGCGAACAGAACCTTTCCGACTTTGCGCTGGAAGCGTTGCACGACCGCAAGGCCTGCCTGCTCGGCAACCACGGCATGATCGCATTGGGTAAAGACTTGGCCGATGCGCTGTCCGTTGCGCAAGAGGTCGAGTATCTGTGCGAGATCTACTGGCGCACCCTGCAGGCGGGCGAGCCCAAGATACTTACTGCACAACAGATGCACGACGTGAAAGCAAAATTCGTCGAATACAAGAAGCGCAGTTAGGAAATTAAAGACTCCGTTCGTGGTGAGCTTGTCGAATCATGAATGGACATTGAACAGACATCGTTCATCCTTCGACAAGCTCAGGACGAACGGATTTATAAACAGGAAAACGACATGCCCATCAAATCCAAAATCAGAACCGTCCCGCATTATCCAAAACAAGGCATTCAGTTTCGTGACATCACCACCTTGCTCAAAGACCCGCAAGGTTTTCGCGCCACCGTGGATGAACTGGTGCTTCGCTACAAAGATGTGAAGATCGACAAGATCGCCGGCATCGAATCGCGCGGCTTCATCCTCGGCGCGCCGCTGGCTTACGCGCTGGGCAAAGGCTTTGTGCCCATCCGCAAAAAAGGTAAGCTGCCCGCCGAAACCATCGGCCACGACTACGCACTCGAATATGGCACCGACCGCATCGAGATCCACACTGACGCCATCCAGAAGGGTGAAAAGGTGCTGCTGGTGGACGACCTCATCGCCACTGGCGGCACGGCCGAAGCCGCCTGCGTCCTGATCGAAAAGATGGGCGGCAAAATTATCGAATGCTGTTTCATTATCGACCTGCCGGACATTGGCGGACGCGCACGGCTGGAGAAGCTTGGGCAGAGTGTGTTTGCGTTGTGCGAGTTTGAGGGGGATTAACCCAATCAGATATGCGAATCGTTAGCTGGAATTGCAATGGAGCACTTCGCAAAAAGCTAGATCAGCTTCTCAAGCTCGATGCGGACATCTATGTAGTTCAAGAATGCGAAGATCCGTCCCAAAGCAAAGATGAGCATTACAGGGCATGGGCTGAAAATTATCTTTGGATCGGCAACAGTAAGCACAGAGGACTTGGAGTTTTTTGTAAGAAAGAAATTTCACTATCTCAACTTGACTGGGAATCTGATGGTCTAAAATATTTGTTGCCTTGCCAAATTAATAACAATTTAACTTTGCTTTCTGTGTGGACGCAAAATCAAGAGGAATATTCATACATTGGTCAACTATGGAAGTATCTGCATAAGCACAAAGGAAAATTCTCAGTTTCACAGAATATTATTTGTGGTGACTTCAATAGCAATACATGTTGGGACGATCAACACCGAGGTTCGAGTCACAGCGACGTAGTTAAGGAGTTGGGACAAATTGGAATTGAAAGTTTGTATCACAAACAAACTGGCGAGCAACAGGGTAAGGAATTGCAGAAGACATTTTACTTATATCGAAAAACTGACAGGGATTACCACATCGATTATGTTTTTTTGTCGAGTGATCTGATTCCCTTATCTGCGATGTCAATTGGCAAATCGGATGAATGGTTGGAGTTCAGTGATCACATGCCTGTAGTCTTCACAATTGGAAATAAAGGAATATAAATGAAAGTCGAAACCCTGCGCTGGGCGCACAACAAGCTGGAGATGATCGACCAGCGCATCCTTCCCGCTTCTTTTGAATATCTGAGCTACGACTCTGCCGCTTCGGTAGCGGAAGGTATCCGCAGCATGGTGGTGCGCGGCGCGCCGGCCATTGGCGTGGCAGCGGCTTATGGCGTGGCGCTGGAGGCGTTGCGGTTGTCCTCCCTTCGACAAGCTCAGGGCGAACGGTCCGAGTTTGATCAAGGCATGGAAGCGGGTTTTACCGTGCTGGCAGCCAGCCGTCCGACCGCGGTGAATTTGTTCTGGGCGTTGCAGCGCATGCGCAAGGTCTGGGAAAGCGTTGCCACGCAAACTCCGCAGCAGATTGCT
>CABEBA010000107.1_pt1 | contig 13596 bp, 10 predicted proteins | sample 3132531 | NCBI WGS metagenome assembly CABEBA01 (sample SAMEA5534344, study PRJEB31848) | metagenome | biome: tundra; feature: field; material: soil | place: USA | collected 2013-05 | depth 0.45 m
GTGTGGGGGGAGTCGGAAGACTCGACCTCCATACGGGGAAGGTGGACGTTCGCCGACCACAGCTGCTGCGCACAACCTCGGTGGACAAGCTTTTAGTAATCGACAAATCCGTGTGGGTTACAACGAAGGATTATTCAGAGGGAACAACAGGACCCGGAATCGGTATTGCGAGTTACGACTGGGCACAAGATCGTCTCGATACGTTCCAGGGCAACAAGGATGGTCCATGCGGAATGTGGGCCAACGATATGCTTGTTCATGATGGAGAGCTGTGGGTGGCCACTGAGCTCGGCATCTCGCGTTACTCGCTCAAACACGGCACATGGCGTCACTTCGTTCCGATAAACGCCACATCTCAAGACCTTCGTGAAACTTCATGTCAAGAGATATATCAGGCAGTTGCTTCTCACCTTTCCGCAACACCTGAGAAAATGGACGATGTTTGTGACCTCAATGGTGGCCCTCCTCGAGACATCTTTCGCCACCTGCTCCAGGAGCATCGGCCTACAGCGGTAACTTCGATTAATTGGAGTGACTCAAAACACACGATGCTCGACTGGGCGGGATCGCGCAAGGACGTGGTCGACGTAATTCCAGCCGCGGGCGCCAACGTGAACGCGAAGGATGACCAAGGCTGGAGCATCCTGATGAAGGCGGCGTACGCCGGCGACGCAGACATCGTGCGCGCCCTACTGGCGCGCGGGGCGGAGGTGAACGCGCAGAACCCGCGCGCCGGAACCGCCCTGATCATCGCAGCTGAGCAGGGCCGAGCCGAAGTCGTCTCCATCCTGATGGACCACGGCGCCGACGCAACGCTGAAAGGCCCGACCGGCGGCACTGCGCTGAGTATAGCCGCTTCCAGAGGCCACACGGCCGTAGTGGAGGCGATTCTGGCCAAGGCGAGGAAAGTGGATCCGGTTGACCTAGACGGCAGCGACGCACTGGTGAATGCGGCGGGCACGGGCGATGTCGTGGCAGTCGCTGCGCTCCTGGCGAAGGGCATCGACGTCAACGCCTTATCCACGAACGGCGATTCGGCACTGGGCAGGGCTGCGGCAAAGGGCCACGCCGAAATGATCCGGGCGCTCGTCGCCAAGGGGGCGAACGTGAACGCCAGGAACAGGGTGGGCTTTACTGCCTTGATGTTTGCGGCGCTCCAGGGGCAGTCCGAGACCGCGCGGGCTCTCCTGTCCGCCGGCGCGGACCCGAATTCCACCGACGGGACGACGGCTCTGTCGCTGGCCGTGACGTGGCGACACCCCGAGATTGAGCAATTGCTTCGAAATGCGAGAGCCGTCAAGTAAAGACTCGCAAGGGCTTCGACGGGGTAGGACGCAATGATTGATGGCTACAAAACGGTCGGTCGTCACGGACGGATATGTGTCGTTAGTGCTACTTCGCGAAGGGCGGGTTTGGGGAAGCGAAAATCGAAGCTCGACTGTCCCTTGTGGGTTAGCAAGGGACCTTCAGCCACCATCAAAACACTGCCTGGCAACGACCGCTTCTGCGTGGGGAACGGACATCATCCCGACATGCATAGACAGCCATTTCGGAAAACCGCTGATGTCTCTAATGGCCGAACTTCGGACAATACCTGTCAAGTGAAGTCTGGGTTACTACATAGGAAGTCAATGAATATGCACCAGGCCCTAAAAACGAATAGCCCGCGCAAGGCGGGCTATTCATCCAATCTATTCGGCAACGTCCCACTGGACTAGGGCTTTACTCAACTGCACCGCATTAGCGATGCCGCATTTGCCTGATTGACCACACAGTAATTCGATAATATGAAAAAGTCAAAACATTCAGCCAGAAAGCGACGGAATTCCATGCCGTGCACCCTCGATGCTGCAGGTGTAGATCAGCTTACAGCCCATGCGGGCTAGTGCCAAAACCATCATAGTGAAGACTTAGAGTCTGGGGCATAGCTAGAGTACGCATCTGCATCTCCTTATCAAGTTTTCCAGAGGCGGGTTAATTGCATTACTTCGGCGGGTAAGCGATTCTTCAGAATCCACTCACGATGGCGCTTTGCATGATGTTCGTCGGTACAAACAACCAGGAAGCGATGCACCACATCACACCAAGCTCGCCCGGAGTGGTCGGGCCAATAGTTCAAGTTAGGCGTATGCCTGCGTGTCCAGGATCGAGTTATCCGATCAGAGGTCATCAGGTAGTCATCGAGCAAGACAAACCACGCCCTGCCCTCGCCATCCACTGCTCCATGCTCGCCAAACGCCGGATTGAGCCCCTCCTTAAACAATCCCTCGCGCGTCAGGAACCGAAACTCAGCATGGCTCGTTAGCATTGCCTCCTGAACTGCATTCAAATGGCAGGCGTGCGACATGACCGACCATGAGGCATGTCGCCTACCATAAGGCTGCGGCCTGTTTAGCAGCTTCCCGCCTGCGTAGGTGAGATGCAGAATCATGGGACGGGTCAACAAGCTACCGTCTACCAAGTCATCAGCTAGCAGCTGTTGCACGGATTTAGTAATAGCCGGAGCCTGCACCTTGCACCAGCGTGCCAACTGCGCATTGGTTGCATATTGCACATCGGCCAATCGCTCCAGTATGTTCTGCTGAAGCCTCGGGATAGTCGGACAGCGGCGCATTACTTGAGCCTCTTCTGTATTTCGGTAGCACGCTCATTCAGAATGCCCACGATTCGTTTTTTGCTCGTATCCGGTTCCAGCTTGATCGGTATCGCTCCGGCTGCCGCAGCGAGATGACTCAAAATCATCGCTATCGAACGAGCCGCATCCAGATTGATTTCGATGGTTGGGCTGCGTTGGTACTTCAGCTCCCCGCCCGTTTTCTTGATCCCGGACGGCACGTTTCTTCGATTGTTGTAATACTCGGATTCGGACAGTTCGCCCGATTCGATCAGCCGTTGCACCTCAATGGGGGCCGCCAGCAATCCTAATCGCTTAGACACCCATGACTTGCCTTTACCAAGCGCTGCCGCTAGCTCTTTGCGACTTAGTTTCAACTCGGCCAGCAGCCGTGCAATAGTGACGGGATTTTCACCAGAAGCTATAGCCTCGCTCACTTCCACAATCCTGTCGCAATTGGCGTTAACCACTGCACCGGCCAAGCTGCGAGCAATGTTGTCGAATTTCGCCTGCTCAATCAAAGAATCTGTGTCAGGTCGCTCTCTCGGCGTCACAAAATCCTCATGTTTTTCCCTTTCGTCTAAAAAGTTTCCATTGGGAACTCCCAGAGTAACTACGGCACGACGTGCAGCAATACGTTGCGCCAGCTTGTCTGTTGTTTGGTTTATGCTTTCGATCATGGTTAGAACCTCATCACGTTAATGCCGGGTAACGGCGGAACTTGAACGCTTCGATTGTGAGAATGCTCTGGCCGCGCCCAGACCTGCCGGGTAAGACCAGCCGCTCGCCAGCGGGCAACCTTGGCGTTGATCTGTGTCTGGTTGTAATGGCCGCTATCGGCCTCGACCACAACTGTCTCGCCGGTTGACGTATCGGTGTAGATGGCATCCGGTCGCAACGAACCACACATAGCGATTTCTGTTTGGCTGAATTCGCTTGCCAGCTTGAAACTGTTGGGACGCCCCAGCTCGAAGTAGGCGCGGCTCGTCATCAGCTCATGCAGGTCAGTTCGCTTGGCTCCGGTCACCGGCAACTTTCCACCGAATGCGCCCGCAATCGATTTGTCTGCAAACTGGTAAGTTTTGATCGGGGCGGCTCCGGGCTGATAGAGAGTTTTGCTCGTAATCAGTCCGGCCTTTTCGAGTCGTTCTAGAGAACGTGTCGATGATCCCTTAAGGTGGCTGTAGTGATTCTTGTCAGCTAGGTCAGATGAGATCAGTTGCACTTTTGCCAGGTCTTTCAAAAATACCCGGTCAGCGTCGGAGAGTCGAAAGCTCACTTCTGAGCCAGCGAGTCGCATTAATTTTGAAGTTTTTGGAGTGCCCATCATTTCGCTAAAAGTCCTCAAAAAGAAAAAGGTTCCGATGGAACCTTAGTCAAACAAGGTTCATATTTTGTCTTTAGCCACCCCATCAGAAACCGCGAAACTTCACTACGGAGCGCAGCAGGAACGAGGGCATCGATGTATGAACTTAGCGACGGTTCACCAGCTAAGTCATCACATCGAAGCGACAAATTGAGGTGCGCAGCACGTGGCGCAGCCACCTTAATTTGTCCCGAGTTCCTGCACGTACACGCTTCGGAGTTTCCGAATACACTGCAAGCGGGATGCGGCCTGCAAGGCAGTATCGTGGAAACTAAGGTGGAAATTGGATCACAGCCGAAATACCGTCTAAAGTTTCCTAGGAAAAAGTTTCCGATGGAATCTTGAACCGCCGAATGGCGGCCTGCAAGGCGTTCAGAATCCGCCAACTCCCCTCTTTTTACAGACTGGTTTGTTACTTGATGAGCCTCTGTCCGTTCACACGAATGGCGCACTAGCGACATCCCTTTGCCCCCTGCAAGACGAAGGCACAGCAGGTGCATAGGGGACACCCACGGCGTAGCCGTGGAGCGGTTCGTGCATCGCTGACCGGTGAAGGTCATTACTGTCGCTTGCGACTGCCAATCGACTAAGTCGCCGAAGGCACATTTATCGGAGGGCGACCCACCGAAGGTGGGAGAACCCGAAGGATGCCCCGCGCTTTTGCACGTTAAAGATTTATAAAGAGTTAAAAGACGCGCGCGTGTTACAGATTTGAAGACCCGCGAAAACAGTGACTCCATAAAGTGAAACTGTGGGTGATATAACGATACGGCTGTGGGCGATATAACGATGCTATCCACAGAAATGCGTGTGTGATGTAACGAGGCAATCCACAGATTGCGTGGGTGATATAACGAAGTTGGCAACAGCAGTTCTAGCGCATTATTTGCTGCCAAGCGTGTGTGATATAACGATAGCGATTTCATAGCCTGCCCACTTTCTTGTTAAAGAAAGTCACTTGGTCTTTGTCGCGGTCATAGCTAACCAGGTATTCGGGCAAAACATGTGATTTGATGATTGCAACGAGCTGGCGTCGGAATTCGCGCGTGTTGCTATTGGCACCGCACTTTTCTCGCAGCAGCTCCAGACCGATTGGCCAACTCCGTTGGTGTCCACAGTGCTTTCTGGCAAGCTCGTATATCCGCCGCTCCAACGGCTTGCGCAACCGGAAATAGTCGCGGTTGATTGTCAGCACTTCGTGCGCCTGCACTGCATTAAACAGCCACTCGGATAGAGTGACTTCAACGGCGATCATGCGCTTGTCATCCGGCGTTTTTCTGGCGATTCTCCATTGATCGATAATGCCAAAACCAGAACTGCCACTTTTCCCACCAGTACGGATGTCTGTCGTAATGCGCGTACCTGCCAAGCGTTCAAGTGCGAGACGAAGCCTTTGATACTCTTGCCCGCCTGTAGGTCTGTTCGTGGACACTAGGTAGTCGTACACCACGAAGCGGACAGTACGTATTCTTGCATCATCCCGTTTTCGGTTGAGCGCTTCTGTCATCTGTGAAATGACGTAAATCAATACATCCTTGTCGAACTGTGTTGCCCGCCCCTTGATGCTTGGATATACCTCGATGCAACGTTTTCCATCCGAGCTTTGCCAGCTCCAAGGCGAAAGGTCAGGCTTGGTGGACAGAGTAAAGAGTGGAAGCTCCATACTTACCCCGTCGCCCTTCATTGCTAAGTCGAAGAGATCGGCTAAAAAGAAATCGTGATTTACATGTCGAGCGGGCAAAAGTGTGGACGACTTTGCCGCGTCCGGTGGTAGCGCTTCACCGGAGAACAACTGACTTTGCCGAACTTGCTCAATGCGTGCGGCCAAATCGATTGAGTGATTAAGGGCTGCTGGCATCATGCCCTCCCCTGCGCTCTCATTCTTACTGCCTTGGTTCGCGCGCCTTTCCTTGCTCGCTCCGGCGAAATGACTGACGGAGAAATATGCGACCGCTGCATCACAAAATCGGCCAGCACGAAAATTGACACTACGCGCTTGGCACCGATTTTTTCGGTAGGGATTGGGAACCGCCCCTCTGACAACATATTTCTTGTTGTCTTCTCAGCGAAGCCGATCTCTCGGCCTGCATCAATGGCAGGGATAAAAACGGTTTTGTAGGTTGCTCGAAGAACATCGAGCACGGTATTGCTAAACGAATTAGCCGTAGTCTTAGACATGGATGTAACCCCGCAACGCCGCTTTTTATAGCGACGACACAGGACTAGTCCCGACCCATCAACCTGCCCGCCCGTAAAATCTACGTCGTATTAACACTGGTTAATGTCTTGGCTTTTTGTATATCGACGATAGAGTACGTCCTTGTATCCTCATCGTCGGCAGGTTTTAGGTTCCCGCCTCTCGCCCGCGCTATCTTTCTTATTCCGCACAGGGGCTGGGCCGACCACTCAAAGCGCATATCAGACATCACTCAATCTGAAGCATGCCGACTCGTGGCCCAGAAGACAGCTTGAATAGTACTGGCGGGATTCTACAAGGTCAAGCAAGGATGTCTGATTTTTCCAGAACAATGGAAAATTCTGGAAAAATTAACGGGATTCAGCAGGATATACCGGGATGCGGCAGGATACTAACTAATTGATTTTATTGGTGCGAAAGGAGAGACTCGAACTCTCACGCCTTACGGCGCTGGAACCTAAATCCAGTGCGTCTACCAATTCCGCCACTTTCGCATTCAGAGCACTGAAAGCTCCAAAGGGCGCGCATTATAACCGAGCGATTCCTAGTTCGGAATGAATTCCACCACAGAACGCCCATGTGCCTCACCTTTAATCAATTTTGCACAGGCTTCAGGAAGCTCGGACAAGGCGATGCGATGGGCGATCAGGTCGAATTGGGGAATGCGTAGATCGCCTGCCAAGCGTTGCCATATCTGTTTACGCAGCGGCATCAACGTCGCGGAGGAGTCCACGCCCAGCAATTTCACTCCGCGCAGAATGAAGGGAAAAACCGTAGTGTGCAACTCAGCACCGCCAGCGTTACCGAAGCTGGCGATAGCGCCATCCTGCTGCATGGTGCGCGCAAGCCAAGCCAGGGTGTCGCCCCCTACTGCATCCAGCGCACCAGCCCACTGTGCCTTTTCCAACGGACGCGTACTCTTCATATCGATATCGTTACGAGCAAGTATCTCGCTAGCGCCCATAGACTTCAGATAATCGTGTTCGCTGACTTTTCCGGTCAGTGCGACCACGTGATAACCGAGTTGCGACAACATTTGGATAGCAATACTGCCCACCCCGCCTGTCGCGCCGGTGACAATCACCTTGCCTTTTGTTGGCGCAAGTTCATTCTGCTCCAAACGATGGATCGCAAGGGCTGCAGTAAACCCAGCCGTACCCAAGGCCATCGCCTCGAACAAAGAAAGACCGGATGGCAACGGCACTATCCAATCCGCCGGTACGCGCACGTATTCAGCAAACCCACCGTCATGAGCCACACCCATGTCATAACCGGTGACCAACACTTGATCGCCTGCTTTGTAACGCGCATCCTGCGAAGACTGAACAACCCCGGCAACATCTATACCGCCCACGCAGGGAAATCGGCGAATGACTTTACCGGATCCCGTAGCGGCGAGCGCATCCTTGTAATTGACACCGGAGTAATGCGTGCGGATAACTACTTCACCGGTGTCGAAATCGTCCTGCGATAACTCGACGAAGCGTCCGGCAGATTTGCCGCTTTCCTCGAAAATGCGGTAGGCGTGAAAAGTCTTCATTTACAGATCCAGCAACACGCGCCCCGGGAACTCCAGCGCTTCTTTGATGGTGACCAGAAATTGCACGGCTTCGCGTCCATCGACGATGCGGTGGTCATATGAAAGCGCAAGGTAGTTCATCGGGCGGATGACCACCTGGCCGTTCTCTGCTACCGGGCGATCTTTGGTGGCGTGAATACCGAGAATTGCGCTCTGCGGCGGGTTGATGATGGGGGTAGAAAGCATAGAGCCGAACACGCCACCGTTAGTAATCGAGAAAGTTCCGCCCGTCAATTCTTCCATAGTGAGCTTGCCGACTTTGGCGCGCGCGGCGAAATCCGCGATACGTTTTTCGATGTCCGCAAGAGACATTTGTTCCGCGTCACGCAAGATGGGCACAACCAGTCCGCGCTCGCTGCCGATTGCCATGCCGATGTCGAAATAGCCGTGGTAAATGATGTCCGTGCCGTCCACCGACGCGTTGACGATAGGGAACTTCTGCAACGCCAGTACCGCCGCCTTGACGAAGAACGACGAGAAGCCGAGTTTCACGCCGTGTTTCTTTTCGAACGCTTCTTTGTATTTGTTGCGCAGCTCGATCACCGGCTGCATGTTCACTTCGTTGAAAGTGGTCAGGATGGCGGAATTCTGTTGCGATTGCAGCAGACGCTCGGCGATGCGCTGGCGGATGCGCGTCATCGGTACACGCTGTTCGGGTCGATCTCCAGCAGGCACGGCAACTGGAGCTACAGTAGCCAAACTCACTGCTGCAGGTTGTTGCACGGCACCCTGTACATCCTCTTTGGTAACCAAACCGTGTCGACCGCTGCCTTGCAGGCTGGCAGCATCCACATCATGCGCATGCGCCAGTTTGCGTGCTGAAGGAGATACTGCCGCCGGTTGGGCGGGCACTTTGGCTACACTGGCTACTGCAGCCGGAGCGACTACCAAGGGAGCTGCAACTGCAGCTTGAGCGACAGCCGCAGTATCGATCTGGGCGATGAGTTCGCCGCTGCCCACTTTCGCGCCATCCGCCTTGATGATCTTCACCAGCACACCGCTTTTGATTGCAGGTAGTTCCAGCACTACTTTGTCTGTTTCAATATCGATCAGATTCTCGCCTTCATTCACCGCTTCGCCAACCTTCTTATGCCAGGTCAGTAATGTCGCCTCGGAGACCGATTCGGAAAGTTGCGGGACTTTGATTTCAATGATGCTCATGGTTTGCTCCTGGTATGTTCTTTACATCTAGATCGGGGCGGAAAGCGGCTTCAATCACCGCTTTTTGTTGTTCGCTATGCGTTGCCAGATAACCAGCGGCAGGCGAGGCCGAAGACGGGCGCAGTGCATAATCGAGACGCATCTCTTTGCGCATATGGCGCAGAAGGTAATGCTGAACGCGATGCCATGCACCTTGATTACCCGGCTCTTCCTGACACCAGACCAGCTCTGTCGCATTCGGATAAGCGGCTATCTGAGCCGCGAACTCTTCGTGCGGGAAAGGATAGAGCTGTTCCAGCCGGATGACGGGCAGGTTCTCTATGCCTTTTTCCCGGCGATGCTTGATGAGATCGAAGTACACCTTGCCACTGCACGCGATGACACGCTTCACCTTTGCGGCATCCATTGCCTCTATTTCCGGTATCACTGCCTGGAATGATCCCTCCGACAGCAATTGCATCGGAGAAGCTGCATCCTTGCTGCGCAGCAAGCTCTTGGGCGTGAACACGACGAGCGGTTTGCGGTAGGGTCGCAGCATCTGGCGGCGCAACAAGTGGAATATCTGCGCGGATGTGGTCGGAACACACACTTGAATGTTGTAGTCGGCGCAAAGTTGCAGATAGCGTTCGATACGGCCGGAAGAGTGTTCCGGCCCCTGTCCCTCGTAACCATGCGGCAACAGCATGGTCAGGCCGCACAACCTGCCCCACTTGGCTTCGCCGGAAGCGATGAACTGGTCGATGACTACTTGCGCGCCGTTGACGAAATCTCCGAACTGGGCTTCCCATATGGTCAAGGTATTCGGCTCGGCCGTTGCATAACCGTATTCAAAACCCAGCACAGCTTCTTCCGAAAGGATGGAATCGATCACTATAAAATCAGCCTGATCTGGCGCGATGTGTTGCAATGGAATATACAAATCTTTGTCCCATTGCACTCGATTCTGGTCGTGCAGCACTGCATGCCGATGGAAGAAAGTACCGCGACCAGTATCCTCGCCGGACAAGCGTACCGGATAGCCTTCTGCAACCAGGCTCGCATAAGCGAGGTTTTCGGCCATCCCCCAATCCAGCGCCAGCTCCCCTTTGCTCATTGCAACACGGTCGGCAATGATTTTTTCCACACGCGAGTGCAGCTTGAAATTCTCCGGGATTGCAACCAGACGTTCTGCCAGTTGTTTCAAGCGTTCAAGCGACAGGCTCGTTACGGCAGGCGTCTTCCAGGAAATATCGCCGATGAATTTCGACCAACTCACCGCAAATTCGTGTTTGAATCCCGTCAATACCGGCTGGATAGGATTGTGCCCTTCATCCATCGCCCGACGGTAGGCGGCGACCATGGCATCCGGTTCGCCCGCAGCCAACACACCCTGCTCAACCAGTCGTTTCGCATACAAGGCGCGCGTACCCGGGTGCTGATTGACTTTGCGATACATCAGCGGCTGGGTAACCAGCGGTTCATCCTGTTCGTTGTGTCCCAGCTTGCGGAAACACACCATATCCACCACCACGTCTTTGCCGAAATGCATGCGGTAATCGAGTGCGATTTCGGTGATCAGCAGTACCGCTTCCGGATCATCGGCATTCACATGGAAAATCGGCGCATCGACCATTTTCGCCACATCGGTGCAATACAGTGACGAGCGCATATCGCGCGGGTCGGATGTGGTAAAGCCGATCTGGTTATTAACCACGATATGTACTGTGCCGCCCGTGCCGTAACCGCGCGTTTGGGACAGGTTGAACGTTTCCTGATTCACGCCCTGCCCGCCAAAAGCCGAGTCGCCATGGAGCAGGATGGGCAACACCTGTTTGCCTTTGACATCTTGACGGCGATGTTGCCGTGCGCGTACCGAACCCTCAACCACCGGATTGACGATCTCCAGATGCGATGGATTGAAAGCCAGAGTGAGGTGCATGGGGCCGCCCGGCGTGGAGATATCCGATGAGAAACCCTGATGGTATTTCACATCGCCAGCGCTCAGATGTTCTGTATGGATACCTTCGAATTCGGCAAACAATTCTTTGGGTAATTTGCCCAGTGTATTGATCAGTACATTCAGACGACCACGGTGCGCCATGCCGATCACGGACTCTTTCACGCCCTGTTCGCCTGCGCGTTGCAACAGAAGATCGAGCATTGGGATCAGCGTGTCGCCACCTTCGAGCGAGAAACGTTTTTGTCCTACATATTTGGTATGCAGATAGCGCTCCAGCCCCTCGGCCGCAGTCAGACGCTCCATAACGCGCTTTTTGATCTCATTCGGATATTTAATCTCGCCGGCAGGGCCTTCCAGACGAGCCTGTATCCAGCGTTTTTCAACAACGCTGCTGATGTACATATACTCGGCACCGACACTGCTGCAATAGATGCGACGCAGCCGTTGCAGTATCTCGCTTAAGGTCATGCGCGCGCCGCCCACCAGTGAACCGGTGAAGAAAGTGACGCCCATGTCCGCTTCGCTCAGCCCGTAATAAGACGGGTTCAGCTCAGCCACATCCGGCGCGGGATGACGCTTCAGAGGATCGAGTTCTGCGATGCGTACGCCGAGAAAACGATAGGCATTGATCAGTTGCAACACCGAGGCTTGTTTGCGCGTCTCATCCGCATGTACCGGCGTCTCCGCTTGGCGCTTGCCTAACTCAAGAAAGCCGCGCTGAACCGGACTATGCGCCACATCGTGCCGGGAATTTCCTGCTTGCAGCTTGTCAAAATAGGCACGCCATTCTGCAGATACGGCAGACGCATCTTGCAGATAATCTTCATACAGACCCTCGACAAAGGCGTTGTTGCCCCCAGATAACAACGATGTGCTCTGCATGATTTGCAGATAATTGTTTCCCGGTGCATTCATGATCTACCTCGCTCTGCTCAACGTTTGGTTATCGGAACAAAATCCCGCCGTACTGCGCCGCGATACAGCTGGCGCGGACGACCGATCTTGTGTTCAGAATCCGCGATCATCTCGTTCCACTGCGACACCCAGCCGATCGTGCGCGCCACGGCGAAGATCACCGTGAACATGTTGATCGGAATACCTAACGCACGTAGCACGATGCCAGAATAGAAGTCCACATTCGGATACAGTTTGCGCTCGATAAAATACGAATCGCTTAATGCAGTCTTTTCCAACTCCATCGCCAATCCGAACAGCTTGTCGTTCTCCAGTTTCAGTTCTTTTAATACCTCGTAGCAGGTCTTGCGCATCACCGAGGCGCGAGGATCCATGTTCTTGTAAACGCGATGGCCAAAACCCATCAGTTTGTACTTCTTGTCTTTCACACCCTGCACATATTCGGGGACACGCGACACGTCACCGATATCTTCCAGCATCTTTAATGCTGCCTCGTTCGCTCCGCCGTGGGCAGGGCCCCACAATGCAGCGATGCCGGAGGCGATACAAGCAAACGGATTAGCCCCGCTCGACCCGGCCAAACGCACGGTCGAGGTGGAGGCATTCTGCTCATGGTCGGCATGAAGAATAAGGATACGTTCCAGCGCACGCACCAGTACCGGGTTCGGCACGTACTCTTCCGCTGGCGTGGCGAACATCATGTACATCAGGTTCTCAACAAAGCCGAATTTGTTCTTGGGGTAAATGAACGGCTCGCCGACACTGTATTTGTGTGTCATCGCGGCGATAGTCGGCACCTTGGCCAGCAGGCGTTGCGCCGAAACTGCCCTATGCTGCGGATTATTGATGTCGAGCGAATCGTGATAGAAAGCGGAAAGTGCACCCACCACACCGACCATCACCGCCATCGGATGCGCATCGCGGCGGAATCCGTTAAAGAAACGCGCAAGTTGATCATGCACCATGGTGTGATGCGTGATGGTGTTGACAAACTCGGCTTTCTGCTCGACAGTCGGCAGTTCGCCATTCAGCAGCAGGTAGCAGACTTCCAGGAAATCGGACTTTTCCGCAAGTTGCTCGATAGGATAGCCTCTGTAGTACAACAACCCGACATCACCATCAATAAAAGTGATCTCGGAAGTACAGCTCGACGTGGAAAAAAAAGCCGGGTCGTAAGTGAACACGCCCAACTTGCTTAAACCGCGGATATCGATCACATCGGGACCGAGTGTGCCGGACAGGATAGGCAATTCGACGCTACGGCCATCATCCAAAGTCAGTGTTGCGATACGTTTGCTTTCCATTTTCAACCCTCGCCTCGTTCAAACTTCTTGTAGCCATCCCAACACCTCACGCAGATGCGCATGTGTCGGCTCCTTTTTCCCCGTGATCAAATCCCAGAGTTCCGTATCCGGCAAGTCCAATAATTCATCGAAGACTAGTCGTTGTTCGTTGTTCATCACCGTGTATCGTTGTTCAATGAAACGACCCAATACAATATCCAGCTCCAGCAAGCCGCGCCGGCAACGCCAACGCACCCGCTCTAAATAGACAGGATCGAGAACGCAGGATTCAGGATTCGGGATACCGGATTCAGGATACAAAACCCCGCGCCCTGCTACTGAATCCTGAATCCCGAATCCTGAATCCTGTTTCTTCATACCGTGCGTTTCACCATCATGTCTTTGATTTTACCGATAGCCTCGGTCGGGTTCAGTTCTTTCGGGCACACATCGACACAATTCATGATGGTGTGGCAACGGAACAAACGATACGGATCCTCAAGATTATCCAACCGCGCTGCCGTATCCTGATCGCGCGTATC
>CABEBA010000110.1_pt1 | contig 13462 bp, 12 predicted proteins | sample 3132531 | NCBI WGS metagenome assembly CABEBA01 (sample SAMEA5534344, study PRJEB31848) | metagenome | biome: tundra; feature: field; material: soil | place: USA | collected 2013-05 | depth 0.45 m
GGTGAGTCTGACTGCCGCAACCCCCAACCGGACAAGCTATTGTCCGGTATCACCAGTAAGCGATTTCCCTACCCCTCCCCCATCCCACTCTCCCCTTTTGGGGGGAGGGGTTCTTTTTTTGAACCCGAGAATTTCGCGCACTGCATGCTTGCATTGCCAGATTCACAATCTGTTTAACCATCAGACAAGCTATGCAGCGATGTTCCAAGTAAGGTTAAAAGTGAGACTGACCCTGACGCTGAGTTAAAAAATTCTTTCTAATCCCCTTTGTGCAACAGGAATATTTTTATGAAATTTTTGTTAAACGGCGGGTTTTTAATTTTTTCGCGGCAGAATCCGCGCCGAATTCTCAATAGGGAATTTATTTGATTTCGTCGGTTAGCTTTGCTGGCCGCGCAACCAACCTAAACTTAAGGAGTTTTAAAAGATGCAAAAGAAACTGATCGCGCTGGCTATCGCCTCCGCACTTTCCGCACCGGCGTTCGCTGACAATGCCAACGTGACTTTTTACGGCAAGGTAGATGTGGATTTTGAGTCTGTTTCGACCGACAATCCTAATGGTACCAATGCCAACGTGAATCCTTTCACGGTCACTCCAGCATCTGCTAATCCTTCGCGCATCACTCGCGTTGCGACCAACGCATCGCGTTTGGGCATCAAGGGCAGCGAAGATATCGGTGGTGGATTGAACGCTATCTACCAATACGAAGTACAAATGGATGCCAACGGTAACGGCGGCAATGGCCTGGGTAACGGTACTCGCAACAGCGGTGTCGGCCTGGAAGGTGGTTTCGGCAAGGTGGTCATCGGTATCTGGGATACACCGTACAAGCTGTCGCATAACAAGGTCGAACTGTTCGACAACACCCATTTCGCTTCTGCAACCAACCTGATCGGACGTTCTGCCGCTACAACCACCGTTAATGCGGGCGCCCCACTGCCTGCAACAGGCACTACAGGTACTGCTGCTGCGCAGAGCTTCGTCACCCGTTTGAAACAGTCTGTTCAGTACTCTTCGCCTAACTTCGGTGGTTTCGATGTCAAGGTTGCTTATGGTACAGATATGGCACCGACCGGTGCCAATGCTGCCGGTGCCGGTGGTGTTGCTACCAACGTAGCTCAAGACAAGAGAACGCTGTCTGTTGCTGCTACTTTTGAGCAAGAGATGTTCTATGTTGCACTTGCGAATGAAACGGCTACTGACGCAGCAATCAACGGAACTGCCAAAGGTAACAACTCGGCGAGCCGCTTGGTCGGTGCTTTCAAGTTCGGCGATGCCGGGTTTGTGGGTTTGACTGTCGAGCAAATGAAAATTACTGACGCGGGTGCTATTGCTAATACGGTCGAGTCCCACACCCGTAAAGGCTACGAACTTGCAGGTAGCTACAAGATAGCAGAACACCGCTTTGGCGCTTCTTACGCCAAGATGGGTGACTTGGGCACTTACGCGGATACAGGCGCGACCCAGATCTCGCTGCGTTATGGCTACAACTTCTCCAAGCGCACAGAAGCCTATGCGATGTACTCCAAGCTCACCAACAAGAAGTACGGTCAGTACAACTTCTCTGCCGGCAATACGATCGTCAGCTCGGCAGGTGCGTCAATGTCCGGTTTTGGTGTGGGTATCGCGCACTCCTTCTGATAGAACTACTGGTGAAACTACTAGCCATCTGACTAACCCAGCAAAAGTACGCTGGGTAAGTCATTGGTTATAACCAATCGACTGGGTTGCAAAAGACCGCAGCCAAGTCGCTGGTTATGATCTGACCTAACCGTCAGGTTTGAAGTTTGAACGGACACCTTCGGGTGTCCGTTTTTATTTGGCGGAATGAATCCAAATTTTTCATCAGGCAGGATAACCAGTTGTTACATCAGTCGAAGGGCTATAAGCGATGACTTGGCTGTTGATTTTGGACTGCCTGGTCAGGTGGCTAGTAGCTCCACCAGTCGTTAAATCAATGTCGGTTTTATGCAAAATTTGAGTAAACTTATCGGAAAAAGGTTGTGGTGAAAATGATACAAAACGCCTGTTTATTACTGGTGGAGCATTGAAACAGCAATGGTGGGGTGATACCTTGCGCCTCGGACTAGGCGGGCGACCGCCGAGCCATTTAGTTCGTTAGGGATTGGCCCGATACGAAAGAAATATCAACTCGAGGAGATTATTTCAAATGCAAAAGAAAATCATCGCACTGGCTATCGCCGCTGCTTTCTCTGCTCCAGCTTTCGCTGATGTAACAGTATACGGTTTGGTTGATGCTGCAGTTGCACACCTGTCCGCTGATGGTCAAAAAAGCGACACACAGGCTGTTTCCGGTGGCCTGTCTTCTTCCCGCATCGGCGTGAAGTCTGCAGAAGACTTGGGCAACGGCCTGAAGGCTGTTATTAATCTGGAATACGGTCTGGATACTGAGACTTCTGCTGGCATCCTTACCGCTCGTCAACAAATGGTTGGTCTGGCTAGTGATTTCGGAACTGTAGCAACTGGTTACCTGCAAACGACAGCTTGGGACTTCCAAAACAGCTACGATCCGACTTCCGGTTCTACTGTTTCCCCATTGGGTAATCTTACCAAAGGTGGCGGCTTCCTGATCGGTTCCGTTGCTGCTGCTAATCGTGCTCAACGCGCTTTGGCCTACATCTCTCCAAACATGGGCGGCGTGACTGTTGCTGTGAACTACTCTACAGCTCTGGCTGGTTTGGGTAACCTGACGCAAGCTAGCACCGCTACTACTGGTCTCAAGACCACCGCAACTCTGTTGTCCGTTAACTACGCTGGCGGCCCTGTTGCCGTTGGTGGTGTGTTTGCCAAGCTCACTCCCGACAGTGCAGGCGCTTCCAGCGTGAAAGAATACGCTTTGGGCGGTTCTTTTGACTTCGGCGTAGCCAAGATCTTCGGAACTTACCAGTCCCAGTCACCGGCTGTTGGTAGCTCAAACAAGGCTGAGTCTATCGGTGTTGTAGTCCCGGCTGGTCCTGGCGCAGTGGTAGCAAGCTATGCCAAGAACAAGATAGCTACAACTACTACTGCCAAGAGTGCAAAGGGCGCAACCATTGGCTACCTGTATAACCTGTCCGCGACAACGACTGCTTATGCCGCTTACAGCAAGATGTCGCAAGATCTTGGCACCAATGCATACAGCGTTGACAACAACGCGCTGAGCGCAGGAACTTTGACCGCTGGTGGTTCTTCTTCCATGCTGGCTATTGGTCTGCGCAAGAAGTTCTAATTTTTCGCTGGCTTAGCCAGTTAGAGATTAGTTAGTCGTATCTAAAACCCACTGTGGAAACACAGTGGGTTTTTTCTTATAGCCCAAGTTGTCTTTTTAACGACGCTTTCAGTGATCTGGCGATTCCTGCGCAGGCGGGAATCTAGTACTCTTCGGACTGGATATCCGCAATCGCGAGATAGGTTGGAGGAAACATGCTGAATCTGGACAGTCTCATCATCGAATTCGATAAAGGTCTGCGCACTTTGTTCGCCAAAGCGCCGACCGCACGACCCTATCCGGATGCGAACATCGACGACGCAGCAATGAGCGAAGCGGAAAAGAAGCACGCCGCCGCGCTGATGCGCATCAATCACACCGGCGAGATCTGCGCGCAAGCCTTGTATCAGGGACAGGCACTGACCGCGCGCGACCCTGTAGTACAGGAGAAGCTGCAGCATGCCGCGTGGGAAGAGACCGAACACTTGGCCTGGACCTCGCATCGCGTGTACGAGCTGGGCGGACGCTTGAGTCTGCTCAATCCGTTCTGGTATACGAGTTCGCTGGCACTGGGCGCATTGGCCGGTGCATTGGGCGACAAGTGGAATCTGGGTTTTCTGGCCGAGACCGAACGTCAGGTCGGCGCGCACCTGCAAAGCCATCTGGACGGCCTGCCGCAGCAGGATGCCAAGAGCCGAGCCGTGGCACAGCAGATGTACGTGGATGAAGTCGGTCACGCCGATATGGCGGTGGAACTGGGTGCGGCGGAGTTGCCGTTGCCGGTGAAGCTGGCGATGCGCGGGATGTCGAAGGTGATGACACGAACTGTCTATTGGGTTTAGCGCAGTCTATGCAATAGGTATGACTTCCATCTGTCCCGTTCGCCCTGAGCTTGTCGAAGGGCGTGGTTTTCGGGCATGTGGTTCGACAAGCTCACCACGAACGGTCTAGATTACCTGCATCAATCTGAAGTTCGTTCACCCATGTTATAGAAGGGCAAATGGCACTTACCCCTCAATAATCTCAAAGTCGTGCGTCACCTTAGCCGTCTTACCCATCATGATGGAAGCCGAGCAGTACTTCTCCGCAGACAAGTGAATAGCGCGGTCGACTTGTTCGCGTTTGAGGTCTTTGCCCGTCACCACGAAGTGGAAGTGGATATTGGTGAATACCTTGGGATCGGTCTCGGCCCGGTCGGACTGGATGTCCACCACGCAATCGGTGATTTGCTGCCGCGATTTTTTCAGGATGGTCACCACATCGTAAGCGGTGCAGGCACCGGTGCCGATCAGCAACATCTCCATCGGTCGCGGCCCAAGGTTGCGTCCGCCTCCTGCAGGCGGGCCGTCCATGACTACGGAATGACCGCTCTCCGTCTCACCGATGAAGGAAACTTCTTCTACCCATTTGATGCGTGCTTTCATGGCTGTACTCCCGAAAAATCATAGTTTTGATTTTAACTGATACCACAACATCCCAAGCAACTCATGCATGAATATCCGGCTGTCGCGCAAGGCATAGGCATTCGGCACGAAAGCGAGCAAGTCGGTCTGGTAGCGTGTGGTGTAGGCGGTGGGCGCGGGGACGACCTGGAACCCCTCAGCCTGAAAGGCCCGCACCGCACGCGGCATGTGCCAAGCATGGGTGACGAGGTAGATGCGGGCGATGCCCGCCTTCTGGAGTACTTGCCGACTCAGGCGCGCATTCTCCAGCGTGTTATCCGAGGCTCCCTCCGTCCACTGAACCGGGACGTTGAATTCATGTTCCAGCACCTGTTTCATCTGTTCCGCTTCGGCAAGCTTATTGTCCAGCGGTGTACCGCCCGTCACCAGGATCGGCTTCCATGTTTCACGGTACAGCTTGGCCGCATAGCGCAGGCGCTCCAGTGTTTCTTTGCCTACCGTATCGCCGCCGTATTCCGGTGCGTGGAAATAAGTGCCGCCACCCAACACGACGATAGCATCCGCCTGCGGTTTCTTCGTATCGTTGACGTAAGGTTCGCCTTCCAATCCATGCAGCAAAGCCTCCGCGAAATAAGGTGTGGAGAGCAGCCATAGCAAGCTGACCGAAACGGTGAGCAGCAAACGCGCGATGAGCGGGCGTTTGTGCCAAAGCCACAGCCCAAGCGCTGCAACGAGCAACAGGTTGAGCGGCGGCAGCAAAAAGGCGCTGATGAGGTTGTTGAAGAACCAGGACATCACAAATCTTGGGTTGAAGGTAAACGGGCGTCATTATGGCAGAGCGCGCGGTGGCGGCGGCAGCGTCACAATAAAATCATCTTGGCGTCATTAAAGTTTCGCATGCAGCGGCGAGACTGCGCGTTATGAAGAATCTGCTCAAATATTGGCGCTGGTTGATTCCGCTGCTGCTGTGGAGTGCGGATGCCAATGCATGGGGGCTTTACACCCATGTCTATTTTGCCCAGATGTTGCTGTGGGCCGTTCCCCTCACCGATCCGCGCTATCGCCGCGCGATCAAATCTTTCCCCAAGCTCGTACTGGCAGGCGCGTGCTTGCCCGATCTGGCCTTGCTGAGCGAGCATCCATGGGGTGAGCCGTTTTCTACGACGCACCAATGGCAACGTGCACGCAAACTATTGGACGATGCCAAGAGCGATGAGGAATATGCGCTCTCGCTCGGTTTCGTCAGCCACTTGCTGGTGGACGTGATTGCGCATAACCACTTTGTCCCTGCCCACGAAAAGATGTGGGGGAACATCCCTATGCTGACGCATGCTGCATGCGAGTGGGCGATGGATATGCATATCCGTGCACAGTTGTTCGCCGAACCGGGCGACCTGATGCACACGCATCGTGCCGAATTGGCGGAATACGTGGCACTGCATTTCGCCTGTTCGCATAGCCTGGCCAAGCGCGGTGTGGCGGTGTTGGCGGGAGCGGAAAACCTGTTGCGTACCAGCCGCTTGTCGCACCTGTGCTACCACGGCGCGCGGCTGCTTGATACGGGGATGCAGCGTCGTTTCAACTATTACCTGACCGAGACCAGCGCGTGGCTGACGCACATCGACCGTATCCTGTTGGGAGAAGAGCCGGTGTGGGATGCCAATCCGCATGCCGACGATCCCTCTTTGCGCCAGCGTATCGCACTCATCACGCCGCTGCAATTGCGGCATCGTATCCCGTTACCGCAGGATGTGTTCAGCGAGGCATAGCTGAATTGTCGCCCCCTTCTCCCGCAGGCGGGACTGCGCCAAGACCGCCCCATGGGCGAGCGTCTGGCGGCGTACTCCTTGCGGGTGTAAGGGCTGGGGATGAGGGTCTGTGTTTGCGAATGAAGAGTTTTGTTGCGCCATGCCCCTCACCCTAACCCTCTCCCGCTTGCGGGAGAGGGGATGTTCCATTTAATTCTTGCGTTTGCGTAGGGGAAGGTACGTAGTATCCGTAGGCTAGGGTGAGGATCGAACCCCAGCGTGTTGGTTATTGAATGCTGGGGTTCGCTTTGCTCACCACCAGCCTACTACCAAGCGTTCATTCTAAAAAGTTAGCGAGATTCCTGCAATCACCGCACCCAGCGCCGCACCCGCCAGTACATCGCTGGGATAGTGCAAGCCGAGTATCGGGCGCGACAGCGCTACCAACACACTGAACGGCAGCACCAACCAGATCAGCACAGGGAAATAAGCGATGGCTACGATGCTGAATGCCACCGCGTGCATGGTGTGGCCGGAAGGAAAACTGAACTGATCCAGCGTTTTGCCGACACAGACGATGGCCGGATAGACGTTGAACGGGCGCGGACGCAGGGTTTTGCCCTTGATGAATTTGTAGCATGCCGTGCCGATCAGGCCGACAACAATCATATGAAATACGGCGGGGATCGCTGCACTTTGATATTGCAGCAGAAGCACGATCATCAGCACATACCAGAACACTCCATCGCCCAGGCGGCTGAACAGTCGGAATAGATTGCGTACCGTGAAGTTGCGGCTGCGCCGGTTGCAGAACGCGCAGAGCTCCGCATCCCAGCGGCTAATCTGTTGCAGCGGATAGTTCAGGTTGGACATTTTTAGCTCCCTGTGTGCGGACGGTATCGAGCAGCACGGCTTCCATTTCACCCATGATGTGTTCCCAAGTCAGCGCTTCCACGGTCTGGCGGGCGGCGACGCGCAGGCGTTGCACGCGTCCCATATCCGAGATCAACCCCGTGGCCAGTTTGACGAAGGCATCGGTATCGGCGAACGGCACCAGCAAGCCGTTCTCATCGTGCCGCATGTGCTGGCGTGCGGCGGCGTAGTCGTAAGCGACCGTGGCCAGACCGCTGGCCATCGCCTCGACGGTGACGTTGCCGTAGGTCTCGGTCAGGCTGGGGTATAGGAAGATGTCGCCGGAAGCGTAGTGTTGTGCCAGCGGTTCACCGGTTAGCATTCCGGCGAAGATCACATGCGGATGGTTTTTCTCCAGTTCGGCGCGGGCCGGGCCATCACCCACCATCACCAGTCGTGCCAGCGGGCTGATCTTGCGCATCTGTTCGAATGCCTGAATGACCACATGCAGGTTCTTTTCCGGCGCGATACGGCTCACCAGCATCACTACCGGCGTGTCTTCAGTTGCATGCCAGGAAGCACGCAATTCGTTGCTGCGCTTGGCCGGATGGAACAGTTCCGCATCCACACCGCGCGAAACCACGAACACGTTCTTGTAGCCCTCGAATTCCAGTTGCTGTTGCAGCGAAACCGTGGGGACCAGTGTGCACGCCGCCTTGTTGTGGAAGTGGCGCAGGTAAGCCGCGATGGGTTTCTTCAGCAGGCCGACGCCGTAGTGCGCCGTGTAGCTGTGAAAGTTAGTGTGGAAATCGGTGCTCACCGGAATGCCGAGTTTGCGCGCGGCGGAAAGTGCCGACCAGCCCAGCGGGCCTTCGGTGGCGATGTGCACGATGTCCGGGCGTTGCAGCTTCCACAGGCGCATCAACAGACCCTTCGCGGGCAGCCCGGATTTCAGCTCGGGATAACCGGGGATCGGCATGCCGGTCACCAGCGTTTCCTCATAGCCATCTTCTTTTGCCGCCACATCCAGCTTGAACTGGCGCGGGCGGATCATGTGGATGCGGTGCTGGCGCTGGCGTAAGCCGTGCACCATGCGTCCGATGGTGATGGCAACGCCGTTCACCTCGGGCAGGTAGGTTTCAGTAACCAGCGCGATGTTCAGTTGCGCCGACTTGTTCAGGTTTTGGTTTGGTGTATTCATGTTGCACATCCTGCCGCGCAAGCATGAACTTTTGATTAAATCTTCTTGAAGAGTTTATGACAGTGGGTTAGCCAGTCAGTAGCCTGGATGAAGCGCAGCGAAATCCGGGAAAGATTATTCTTATGTAGGGTGCGCTTGCGCACCGGATGCGCAGGTGGAAATAAATGGTGCGCAAGCGCACCCTACATCTACTACTCCGCCATGTGAATACTTTATGACGGCAGCTTAGTGCAACAACACCAGACTCCACACCACGAACACGTTGATGAGGCTCACCAATACTGCCGAACTGCCGATGTCCTTGGCGCGTTTGGCGAGGTCATGGTTCTCCAGCGAGATGCGATCCACGGCGGCTTCGATGGCGGAATTGAGCAACTCGACCATGATGACCAGTAACACGCTGCCTATCATCAGGGCTTGGCCGATATATCCCACAGGCAGCCACAGTGCCAGCGGGATGAGGATGGCAGCGAGCAACACTTCTTGCCGGAACGCATCTTCGTGTTTGTAGGCTGCGCGGAATCCGGCCACCGAATAGCCGAGGGCATTCCACAACCGCACCAGACCGGTTTTACCTTTGTACGGACTTTCCATCTTAAGACTCCTGAAATATAAGACACATGTGTGCAGCTGCAATATAACAGCGAAATCGCCCTACCAAAAAGAACGCGCACCTGACTGAGTGCGCGCAAAGGGGAGGAGAATGAAACAGGGGAACTACGCGGCCTTTTTCATGAAATGTTTGGCGTAGCGTGCATTCATGCGCGAAACCGGCATCAGGATGAACAGGTCGGCGCAGTTGAAGTCCGGATCCCATGCCGGTTCGCCGGCGATATAGGCGCCCAGACGCAGATAACCTTTGATCAGCGGCGGGATGGTGACTTCCAGATTCTGGTTCAGGGATTCCAGCGGCAAACGGCAGTGCGGGAACACGTGATACTCGGCAGGCGCGCCGTGCAGTTTGTGCACTTTGTTATACACGCTGGCGGCGTAGTGTCCACCGTCGGCCATGCTGATGCTGGCGCAGCCGATCAGGTATTCGTGACCGTGCTTGCCGATGTAATCCGCCAGGCCGCTCCACAACTGGGTGATGGTCGCACCGTCGCGGTAATCGGGATGCACGCAGGAACGACCGACTTCCACCATGCGGTCGCGCAGGTGCATCAGGCGCGTCATGTCGAATTCAGTCTCGGAATAATAACCACCCGCGTTCACTGCCTGCTCCGGCGGCAAGATGCGATAGGTGCCGACGACTTTGTTGTCGCTGTGATCGCGTACCAGCAGGTGGTCGCAGAACGCATCGAAACGGTCGATATCCAGGCCCAGCGCCGCGCTGGGCAACTTTGCACCCATCTCTTCGGCGAATACCTTGTAGCGGACGCGCTGGGCTTCTGCCACTTCGGCCACTGTCCGGGCCAAACTAAAAGTAAGCTTGCCTTGCGTCTCGCGCTGTTGTTGCTGGATCAGATCTAGCATGGATATCTCCTGTTGAGTTGATGGCAGGAGATTAGCGATGGAATGTTGCAGCGGGGTTAAGGGAATATGAAAAATTGATTAAGCAGTGTTAGCTCAAACTTGATCTGAGACAATCTGTCAGATTGCTACCATCGCTATGGCAGCTACACCTTCATGCAATCTGAATTGAATTGCCCGAAAGCGGACGGAGGCGACCGGCAGAACTAACCCACTCCGGTCATAGCCCTACACGAATTCGTTGCCGCGAACCGGCCATTCGTCAAGTAGCGCAATCGACCCCTATACATAGTTCAGTTCTATGCATACGCGCCAGCACCTCGGCCAACTCAAACGGCAAGCTGATGAAATCCTTCGCACCCGATTTAAGCGCGCGCAACTTGTAATCCGGGTGAGCGGTGATCACGAAGACAGGAGGGTAGTCATCCGGTTCACATTTCCTCATGGAAGATGAAACGGCGTTACGGCGAGCCAACGGGAGATAAGTACGACAGCGGGGCACATTTGAACAGAAGAGGTGCAGGTGAAAGCTATGACTCATCCCTGATGATGGGCGTAGCTTGACAAATTCCGATGCTGGAAAGGAAATCCGATTTGGCGAGGTTGGCTTTTTCCGCCACAGACTTGGCGCTCTCCAGCTCCTAATCCAGGTGTTGGCGTTCGGTGACGTCGCGCGCAGCGGCGAACACACCCTGTAGCTTCCTGTCGCGGTCGTAGAAGGTGGACGCATTGAAGGACACCACCGTTTCTTTACCATCCCTGGCGTGCGCGGTGAGCTTGAAGTTGGTGACCTTCTTTTCGCCCAGCGCCTGCTTGATGGCCGCTTCGGCCCGCTCCGGATCGGTAAAGTGCTTCTTGAACTCTGCGCCGATCAACTCGTCGCGCGTGCAGCCGGTGAGCGTCTCCATCTGCCGGTTAACGTCGGTAATGATGCCGCGGGGATCGGTGGTTATTATCGCGTCAATACTGGATTCGATCAGAGAGCGCGTGTAGAACTGTTGGTCGCGCAGCGCTTCCGTGCGCTCAGCCACGCGCTGATCAAGAGTTTTATTCAGTTCGCGCAGTTGCTCCTCGGCCCGGCGGCGCTCGGTCACTTCGGCGAGCAGGGCGCGGTTCTTGCGGTGCAGCTCGGCGAAGATGGCAACCTTCGAGCGGAGGATGGTCGGGTTCACCGGCTTGTGGAGGTAGTCCACCGCGCCGGTGCCGTAGCCTTCGAGCACGTGCTGGTCTTCATTGTAGTAGGCGGTGAGGAAGATGATCGGCACCCGGGCGGTTTTCTTGCGCTCCTTGATCATCTGGGCCAGCTCAAAGCCGGTCATGCCGGGCATCCGAACGTCCAGGATGAGGAGGGCGAATTCCTCCGCAACGAGCGCGAGCAGCGCCTGGTCGGCGGATTCTGCCCGGACCAACCGGTAGCCCGGGTCGTCCAGGACGGTTTCGAGCACGGTGAGGTTTTTCGGCTCATCGTCCACGATCAGAATGTTGACGGGTTCGTCGTGAAAGACGGGTACCGGAGCCACGGCAGCGGTGCAATGCTGGGTTTGCGGGTCTTGTGCCTGGCCGACGGTCGACGCTGGGATGGTGTTAATGTTCATGAGGCTGTGCCTGTATTTATTGATCTCGTTCATCGAAAAAGCCACACCCGCATCAGCGACAGGAGTTGGTCGGTATTCACCGGCTTGGCGATGTAGTCGCTCGCGCCGGCGTCGATGCACTTCTCGCGGTCGCCTTTCATGGCTTTCGCCGTGAGCGCAAGGATAGGGAGGGTGCTGAATTGAGGGGCTTTGCGGATTTCGCGCATCGTCTCGTAGCCATCCATATCGGGCATCATGATGTCCATGAGCACAATGCTCAACTCGGGCGTGTTCTGGATGATGTCGATGGCGCTGCGGCCATTGGTCGCGCTGATCACGTCCATCTCCTGGTTCTCAAGCAGGGAGGTCAGAGCGAAGATGTTGCGCGCGTCGTCATCGACCACGAGGATTTTGCGGCCGCGCAGGACTTCGTTGGAGCCGTGGAGCCGTTCGAGCATGCTCTGCTTCTCCAGCGGCAGGTCAGTGACAACGCGGTGGAGGAAGAGCGCGGTCTCGTCCAGCAGCCGCTCGGGTGACTGGACGTCTTTGAGGACGATGCTCTTGGCCATCGCCTTAAGCCGCGTTTGCTCCTCGGCGCTCAGATCCTTCCCGGTGAAGACGACCACTGGCATGTCCGCCAGGGCGGGCTCGGCATGCACTTTCTCCAGCAACTCGAAGCCGGTCATGTCCGGCAGGCGCAGGTCGAGCACCATGCAGTCGAACGGCTTCTCGATCATCGCCTTCAGCGCCGCGCCGCCAGTGGCGACGTCCACCGTCTCGATGTCTTTGTAGCCGAGCAGTTCGACGATGGAGTGCCGTTCGATGTCGTTGTCCTCGACGATCAGGAGCCGCTTCATGCGCGGGGCGGTGAAGTCCTTGATCCGGTTGAACGCTGTTTCCAGGCCCTCGGTGGTGGGCGCCTTGACGAGGTAGGCGAAGGCGCCGTGCGCGAGGCCGTGCTGGCGTTCTTCTTCCACGGTGATGATTTGCACCGGAATGTGGCGCGTGGTCAGGTCGAGCTTGAGCTGGTTGAGCACCGTCCAGCCGAGCATGTCGGGGAGGAAAATATCGAGCGAGATGGCCGTGGGGTGGAACTGGCGGGCGAGGGCAAGGCCCGCCGCGCCTTTGGTGGCGACGATGCCCTTGAAGCCCTTGTCGCGCGCCAGGCCGAGGAGGATGCGCGCGTAGTGCGAGTCGTCTTCGATGATGAGCAGCACGGGATCGCCCTCCGCGATTTGGTTGCGATCATCCTCGATGTACTCTTCGCGCGCGACTGGCAGGACAGTGAGCGCGAGGGCTCTCGGCGATTCACCCTCGGTGCCGGTGGCCGGCGCGGTTTTCGCGCTGCCGGGGCCGGAGTAGTGCAGCGGCAGGAAGAGGGTGAAAGTGCTACCCTGCCCGTGGATGCTAGCGAGCTTGATCTCGCCGCCGAGCAGCACGGCCAGCTCGCGGCTGATGGCGAGGCCGAGGCCGGTGCCGCCGTATTTGCGGGAAGTGCCGGCGTCGGCCTGCTGGAAGGCCTCAAAGATAATCCGTTGCTTCTCCGGCGCGACGCCGATGCCGGTGTCCTCGACAGCGAAGGCAATGACCTGCTGGGCGGCGCTGAGTACCGGGTGATCGGGGCTCCAGCCCTGCGTGGCGAAACCGACGCGGACCTCGACGTGGCCGTGGGCGGTAAACTTGACGGCGTTGGACAGCAGGTTCTTGAGGATTTGCTGGAGGCGCTTCGGATCGCTGTCCATGGAGCGCGGCAGCTCTTCGGCGAAGCTCACATGGAGCGGCAGGTTCTTGGCCTCGGCCACGTGCCGGAAGTTGCGGTCGACGTTGTCGCGCAGGCTGGCAAAGAGGATTTCCTCGACCTCGACGGTGACGGTGCCGGACTCTGAGGTCTCCCCTCAAAACCCCGTTGCATTTCAATAAACTAGGGCGTACCGTCCGCATCAAAACAGCACATGCAAGGCAGGTTAGTTGTCTCTTTCGTAGCGACCAAACCACGAAGGAG
>CABEBA010000113.1_pt1 | contig 13220 bp, 13 predicted proteins | sample 3132531 | NCBI WGS metagenome assembly CABEBA01 (sample SAMEA5534344, study PRJEB31848) | metagenome | biome: tundra; feature: field; material: soil | place: USA | collected 2013-05 | depth 0.45 m
TTGATAGACGCGAGACAAGCTTGATGTTGCTCAAGCTCGATCACCGCCTTTAGTCGAAGGCATATCTCTCTCGTATGCCCGTCGGTCGTTGAATAGATGATAAGGATATTAGCCATGTTCTCAATTTCAATGGACTGGTGTTTAGTGATTTATCCGTGCGTCCCCTGCATACACCGCGCGGCGCGGATCATCCAACTACTAAATAGACCAGAGGCGGCTGTTATAAACCCTTGATGATCGCTTCCACCGCCACGATGCGTGCTTCACGCACCTTATCGGCGATCAGGTTCTTGTCCGGGCATGCCCGTGCAATCTCTCCCGCATTCACTGCTTGTGCCGCTTGCGCGCAACGCAGCAGATATCCGGATTGCGGATAAGCATCCTGCTCATGTCCGGTTCGGCCGTGCGCATCGGATTCGCAAGTCTGCAATATCTGAACGAATCTCTCCGATTTGCGCCACAGGTCGCAGCTATCGAATAATTTCACGATGGTATCGGCGCGCAGCTCTTTGGCACGGTGCACATTGCCGTGATGTTTGGCCACCAGCAGCCCCAGGTCGCGACATTCGCTCGGCACCCGCAGACGTTCGCTCATCACCCTGAGCAGATCGACGCTGCGCGCTTCGTGCCCGATATGCCGCGGCAACGTGTCCTCCGGTGTGTTGGCCTTGCCGAGATCGTGGGTAAGTGCAGCGAAGCGCACTTCCAGCACGTGCCCCTGCTTGGCGGTATCGTCCACCACCAACAAGGTGTGGATGCCGCAATCGATTTCCGGATGGTAGTGCGCAGGTTGCGGCACGCCGAACAGCGCATCCACTTCCGGCAATATCTTTTTCAACGCGCCGCACTCGCGCAACGTGGCGAAGAAACGCGAGGGATATTTTTCCATCAGGCCGCGTGCCAGTTCCTGCCACACGCGCTCGGCGACCAGCGCATCCACCTCGCCGTTGTCCACCATCGCGCGCATCAACGCCAATGTCTCCGGCGCGATGGAAAAACCGAAACGCGCCACAAAACGGGCCGCGCGCAGTATGCGCACCGGGTCTTCGGCGAACGCCGCGCTCACATGACGCAACACGCCCGCCTTCAGATCGGCTTGTCCGCCATAGGGATCGATGAGCTTGCCTGCGGCATCCTGTGCGATAGCGTTGATGGTGAAGTCGCGGCGCAGCAGATCCTGCTCCAGCGTCACCTCCGGCGCGGCATACACGCTGAAGCCTTTGTAGCCCTGTGCCACCTTGCGTTCGGTGCGCGCCAGTGCGTATTCCTCATGCGTCTCGGGATGCAGAAATACCGGAAAGTCGCTGCCCACCGGCTTAAAGCCGCGCGCAACCATCTGTTCCGGTGTGCTGCCCACCACTACCCAATCGTGATCCTGCACCGGCAAGCCAAGCAGCTTGTCGCGCACTGCGCCACCGACGCAATAGACTATCAGATCGTTAACGTTCATCGCGATAGGATTTCTGGTTCTTCGCATTCTGGGCATCGATGGTGCCGAGCCGCTGTTTGAGCGATTGCGAGGTTTCGCCGAAGAGCTTGGAGTAATACATGGTGTTGCTCAATACCTTTTTTACATAATCGCGTGTCTCGTCGAACGGAATGGTCTCGACGTAGATCGCGCCCTCCAGAGACTGAGTGCCGCGCCATTGCCGCGCCCGTGTCGGACCCGCGTTGTAGGCAGCGGATGCCAGCACCGGGTTATCGTCAAATTGGTGCGAGACCGTCTTCATGTAATACGTGCCGAGTTTGATGTTCACATCGAGTTGATGGATGAGCCCCTTGCGGTAGCCTTTCATGCCGATCTGCCTTGCCACCCAGCGCGCCGTCTCCGGCATGATCTGCATCAACCCGGCGGCACCGACATCGGATTTTGCCATGGTCGCAAAGCGGCTTTCCTGCCGCATCAGGCCATACACCCACGCCTCTTCCAATCCGTGTTTGTGCAGATTTTCCTGCATGCTCTCACGGTACGGTGCGGGATAACGCAGATTGAAATCATGCAACTGCACCGTGCGATCCGCCGCGTTGATGGAACGGTCATACATCTCATTGCGACGCGCCACCTCGGCGGCAACCAACAATTGCCGGTCACTGAAATTTCGCGTTGCCCACGCCCATTCTTTTGCGGCTTCGGTGCGCATGTCCATGCGATACAACAACAGCGTGCGCTGTATCGCAGGCATGGCCTGGATGGTTTCGATCTCGGTATCACTCGGCTGGTAGTGCACTGAACTCATGCCTGCCCCCGGTGCTGCGCCCAACTCTTCGGAAGCGAGCTGTCCGTAGAAATTGTATTCGCGGCTCAAATCGGTAAACAACGCTTCCGCTTCCGCAGGCCGTCCCAGCACCTTGAGTGCACGGCCCTTCCAATAACGCCACACGCCTTCGCTCTGCTGTTGCGGCGACATCGCGCTGATACTCTCCCACACCTCATGCCAGTTATTCGCGCGCAGCGCAGCACGGGTGCGCCATGCCAGTTCTTTGGGATTCAACGCCGCATCTCCTGCCACCGCAAACCAGACCAGCGCCCGTTCGTCGTGAGCTTGTGCACCGCAGTAGCCCTGCCAGCCGAAGAAATAACGCTGCTCCTCTTCGGAAAAATAATTGGCCATATGCTCCCAGCGCGTAAAGGCGATCTGCGGCGACTGCCTGGCCAGACGCTGCAAAGCGAACAGGGCCACCATGCGCCGCCCTATGCTCGCGTTCTCGAAGCGGGTTGTTTCCAGATAGCGCCGCGGGTTTCTCGCTGCCGCGCTCAACTCAGCTGCCGGAAAGACCCGCGCTTTGGGCAGCTTCCGGATCAGCTCCTTGGCCAGCGAGGTGTTGTTGCTCTCCAACGCCAGGCGCATGCGCTGCCACACCTCGACTTCGCCGATGACGCCTTGCTTCATCGCTTCCGTGAACAACGGCGTACAACTATCCGGCATCTCTTCGCTTCTGAACCACAGCTTGCGTGCCTCGGCCAGTGCACCCGCCGCATCGGTTTGTTCCCGCAGTTGCAGGGCATAACAGGTCAGCTCGTCATCGGTATTCACCAGATGCGGATATTCCTCCGCGAACTCGCCCCAGATTTCGCGTTGGCCGAGAAATTTGAGCCACTCACCACGGAACTGATCGACTACCGGAGATTCGTCGCTGCGTGCAAGGAATTCCTTGATGGCTGGCGTCGGCTTCACGCCCCAGTGCATGCGCAGCTGGTAATAAGTCACGTAGGGCTCCAACGGTGTGCCCTTGAGATTTTCCGCCACTTTGTCCAGACGTGATGTATTGCCGGCGCGCAACGCTTCGCGCGCGCTTCGAAAATCACTTTCTTGGTCGGCCAGCGCACACGCGGGCAGAGCCAGCAGCAGGAGCAATACAAATTTCATGGGAAGACTCAGGATCGACTACGTCAAGAATATCACAGAGCGCCTGGCGACACGTTATACAAACACCCCGAACAGGCCGTTGCATAAGGCTTGCGGATAACCAGCGACTTGGCGGCGTTGCCGCTTAGTTGAATAGTGATCGCTGACCGACTCCAGTTGCGGATTGCATCCCGCGCACCTCACTTCGTCGCCATATTCATCGTGGCAAGTAGCGTGTCGGCTCAGGCAGGAGAAAGTTTAGACCGCACCAATTCAATGTGGCTGCGCAGTTCATACAGATGGCTGGAAAAGGCCACCGGCAGACGCAAGTGATTGACCTTGCTTTCGATTGCATCGAGTTCCTTGCGGAAGTCCGAAAGTTCAAGCGGATGAGACGCATTGCGCAACTGCAACTCCAGAAAACGCAGTTCACCATACAACTTATGGATGCGCGATTTGATCAGCCAGGTATAAATGGCCGGTGCAATGCGGCTCAACGGAATAGCGAGCGCCAGCAACGGCAACAGGATAATCAGCACGCGATTGACAAAAGTGGCCGCCCACAATGGCAGGTAACGGTCGAGGAATGGCGGGCCGGATTGGTAAAAATGGGTTGCCTGGGTGCTCATCTCGAAATCCGAATCCTTATCGGAAGGAAATTCGTGCTTACGCTGTAACATGCCCGCATCGCCATGCACGCGCGAAATGACTTTGAGCACCAGGTAAACCAGCGCCGGATGCATGGATTCGCGCGCCACCAGTGTGACGGTGGGCGCCAGCAAGTGCACCTCTTGCTGCGGGATATTGAATGCCAGATTCAACGCGCCTTCCGGCAGCAGCAGATGGTGCAGGAAGTTGAATTGCCGCGCGTAGGCTTCTGCTTCATCCAAACTGACCAGGGTCACGTTTGGCATCTCAGCCACTTGTTGTATCAGCGGCGAAGTCGGCACGCCGGACAAGAACACCACATCAACCGTTCCACGGCGCAAGGCCTGTGCTGCCTCTTCCTCCCCAATCTCCAACAGCGTGCTGTTTTTCAGCGTCACCCCAGCCGCGTCCAACATCATCTTCGACAGGATGCAGGTACTACTGTCCTGCCTGCCCACCGCCACTCGTTTGCCTTTCAGCGCCGACAGATGCGCGACCTTGCACTTGCCTTTGCAGAATATCCAGAGTGGCTCGTAATACAGACTTCCCAGCGAGACCAGCCCGACCGTGGATTCGGTACTCGCCACACCTCCCGGCACAAAGGCCATATCCACATTCCCGTCTTCTTTGCGCAACTCTCCCAGACTTTGCAGCGGACCTTCGGACTCGCGTATCTCCAGCGCCACGCCTTGTTGCCGGAGCAGAACTTCATACAGCCGGGCAAAAGCCTGATAGTTCCCGTCCTGCTTGCTGATGGAGATAACGATCTTCTTGGGCGGCGCGGGATCGATCAGCCAGTAGCCAAGCACGGCAATGAACAATAATGCGACGAGATAGGGCAGGGCCGCTTTGAATGCCTCCAGCGGTAAGGACACTCGCGTGTCTTCCCGCTCTTCCCCGTTATCAGGTTTTTGGTTGATCTTCATTGGAATGCGTTAGTGGTGCGCCCGGCCAGATGAATCTGGGCACTGAATGTGGTGATTCTACTCCCCTGACCTTCCGCTATCGACCCCAAGGAGTCAGATGACCTCGAAAATTCGTTGTCAGAAAGGACTGTGCTGACGTGCGACATTTGACCCGGAAAGCTACATTCAACCTTAAGAAGGCGGGCGCTTTATCCTACTGGCGATACGTTGCATGGCACTCCACGCAATACTGCATCGTTCTGTTCAGTGCGCGCAATGACGCATTAACATCTTTAGTTTCTAAAGCATCACCAAGATCGTCGCCACTCTTGTGAAAAGCCAATCCAAGTTTCTCAAATTTCTCATTGTTGAACATGCCGCACATTGCTTTCATTTCCGGACTTAATCCTAACTTGTCATGTGCTATTTTTGAGGCTTCATCAAACTTGCTTTCAGACATTAAACCGACAATATTCTTGATCGCTTCTACATGACTCCGCATGTTAGATAGTTGGTGCTGCTTCATTTCCCCTGTCACACCAAGGGAAGTTCGCGTATCCATCATATTCGTCATATCGTGATGATGATTTCCCATGTGCATTTGTTCATCATCAGCAAATACCCCATTGACGCCAAATAAACCGATACCTATTGAAGCGGCTAACAAAATTCGTTTCATGGCTTTGGATCCTCATGTGATGAAATTGGCCAGCGTTGGCCTCTTTCGATGGATTTATTAAAAGATTATTAGAGCGCAGAATTTGACTTCAATCAGCCAATACAAAATAAATACCTATAATGCGTTGCTTGCTAACGCCCACTCGGCAACACCGTCACGCAGATGGATGGCCTTGTAACCTTCCTCTCTGAGCAACGTGACTGCATCGACAGCCATCAGACAATAAGGGCCACGGCAGTAAGCTACGATAGATCGGTCTTTGGGTAGCTCTGCTAATCGTTGGCGCAACTCTTCCAGTGGGATCGACCGGGCAAACGGGAGATGCGCGTTCAGATACTCCTCCGCCGGTCTTACATCAAGCACCACGACCTCACCCTTGCGCGCTGCCTTGATCAGGCTTTCACGGTCACTAGGTATTAGATCATCCGGTTGAGTGGCAATCTTCTGCAATGCCAACTGCAAATCGACCAGACGTTCTTCCGCTAGCGTATGAATTTGCACCCACAGATCGGCCACCGACTTGTTGGCAAGTCGATAAAGTATGTTCTTGCCCTGCCGTTCGGTTTCGACCAGCTGTGCCATGCGCAACTCGCGCAAATGCGAGCTGGTCAGCTTCACACTAATTGAAGCCTCACGCGCCAAGGTCTCTACCGTTTTCTCGCCCTGACAGAGCAATTCGATCAGCTCCAACCTCTTGGGACTGGAGAAAACCTTGCCGATCCGGGCCACCTGCTCATATAGCAGGTCTTTGATTTTGCGCGCACCTTTCATCTCATCAATCCAGTAAGTCATGGAATAAGCAGTTGCTACTCTAAACCAGATTGACTTAAACAAACAATAGGTGTTTTAATCATTCTAGTAACTGCTAGAATGATCACCAATTTAGGAGTGCCTCATGAAAACCTTATTCATCCTCAACGATGCCCCTTACGGCAGCGAACGCACCTATAACGGTCTGCGCCTGGCTGGCGCTCTTTCCAAACAGGAAGGGAATTCGGTACGGGTCTTTCTGATCGGCGACGGAGCTTCGTCCGCTCACCGTAACCAGAAGGTGCCAACAGGTTTTTACAACGTTGAGACGATGCTCGGTAACGTGGCCCGGCACAGCGGGGAGATCAGCATCTGCGGTACCTGCATGGATGCACGAGGCATGACCGATAGCGATATCACTGAGGGGACACACCGCAGCACCTTGGCGGAATTGGCCGAGTGGACTGCTTGGGCGGACAAGGTTCTAGTGTTTTAAATTTCAGGGAGAGCACGATGTTTTTCAAACAATTGGCAACAAAAGAGTCTTCACTGTCTTACTTCTTCGGCTGCGGCACCAAGGGTAAATCCATGGCAGTGGACGTGGTCGCAGGCGATGAGGAATGGTTCATTGAGGAAGCCAAGAAGGCCAATGTCACCATCAATTACGTCATCGACACCCATGTCCACGCCGACCATTACTCGGGTGGCAGGAAGCTCGCACAGATGGTCGGTGCACCATACTGCCTGCATGAGTCGGATAAGGGGCTCGTGAAGTTCGAGTTTGATCCATTGACTGACGGCCAATCGCTTAATCTCGGTAACGTCAATGTCGAGGTGTTGCATACACCCGGCCACACGCCAGACAGCGTCTGCCTGCTGGTGACGGATATGCGTCGCGGGGAGTTGCCTTGGTTCGTCATTACGGGTGACACGCTGTTTGTTGGCTCCACTGGACGGCCCGATTTGCTTGGGCGCGAGAAGGAGATGGCGGCTCAGCTTTACGACAGCATTCATTCCAAGCTGTTGCATCTATCCCCTGAAGTCGAGCTATTCCCCGGACATCAGGCAGGCAGCGTCTGCGGCGCAGGACTATCCGGAAAACCCAGTTCGACCATCGGTTTCGAGAAGCGTTGGAATCCTGGGTTGTCGATGGACAAGGATGCTTTCGTCGAATATCTGGTCAAGGAGATCCCGCCCCGTCCCGCCGAGATGGACAAGATGGTTGCAGCGAACATCGCAGGCTGATGATGACGCACGACAATTTGTCTCACGGCATCCGCGCCAATCTCGACCAGTTCCTGCATCAACTGCTGCAAGTCATGCTGGTGGGTTTCACCATCGGCATGATGCGCACGGTGGTTCCTGCACTATCTGAATCAGAATTCGGCGTGCCGAAAAATTCCTTCATGCTGCTTACTGCTTTTGTGGTGGCGTTTGGCCTGGTTAAAGGCACGCTCAATTTTGTTGCCGGACGATTGTCGGAACGCATCGGTCGCAAGAAAGTCTTGCTGCTGGGCTGGACTGCTGCACTGCCTATTCCTTTGCTGGTTTATTTTGCGCCGTCATGGAACTGGATCGTCGCTGCCACCGTGTTGCTCGGCGTAAACCAAGGGCTGACCTGGTCGATGACACAGACCTCCAAGCTGGACATCACCCGCGCCGATCAACGCGGCCTGACCATCGGCTTGAATGAGTTTTCCGGCTATGTCGGGCTGGCGCTGGCGGGTATCATCACTGCATATCTGGCGACCATGCTGGGTGCGCGTACCGGATTGCTGGTGTTCGGTATGACGACAGTGCTGCTCGCCATTTTGCTTACCCTGCTGTGGGTAAAGGACACGCTTCCCTGGGCGAAAAGCGAGGCGGCAAAACACAAGGCCGGCATAAGCACAGGGCCGCTGCCGCGCTATCCGACCAACATCAGCGCACACCCAACGACGTGGGAAGTGTTTACGCTGGTGTCTTGGCGCGACAAACGTCTGGCCGCCATCAGCCAAGCCGGCCTTGTAGAAAAGTTCGTTGATGCGTTGGTGTGGGTGTTCTATCCGGTGTTCCTCTATCAGCGCGGACTGAGTCTGCCCAACATCGGCTGGATCGTCGGCGTCTATGGATTCGTCTGGGGTGGTTCGCAGTTCTTCACCGGCAAACTGTCCGACCACGTCGGACGCCATATACCGAATGTCCTTGGCATGTGGATCTGCGGCGCAGGTGTAGCGCTGATGCTGCTCGGCGAAGGCATGGCGTGGTGGTCGCTGTCTGCTGCCGTCACTGGACTCGGCATGGCATTGTTGTACCCGAATCTTTCTGCCGCCGTGGCTGATATTTCCCATCCGAACTGGCGCGGCTCAGCTATTGGCATCTACCGCTTCTGGCGCGATCTGGGTTATGGTGTCGGTGCGTTGGGATTGGGTATCGCCGCACATTTCAGCGGCTCCGTAGAAGCTGCATTCTGGTTCGTGTCGGTTTCCATGTTCCTGTCAGGCGGGATTCTCTGGCTGTTTGGAGAAGAAACACAACCAAGACTCAATCCGGCGACAACTACAGGATAATCCAAAAGGCGAATCGTTATGTTCGCGAAAAGGCCGAGGAATACTTGATATATATTGAGAAAACCAATGGCTGATTGTTGCAACGACAAAGCATGTGAGATCGACGCTTTACGCAGTCGTCAAAGCTCGATGCTCAAAAGCGTGCTGGTTATCAATGCCGTCATGTTCATCGTCGAACTCACGGCGGGACTGCTCAGCCACTCTGTCTCGCTGGTGGCTGATTCGCTGGACATGCTGGGCGATGCGCTGGTGTATGGGTTCAGCCTGTATGTCGTGGCGCGCGGCGCGGCCATGAAAGCCAGAGCGGCCCTGTTCAAGGGAATCATCATGGCAGGCTTTGGGTTTCTCGTACTGGGCCAGGCGATCTACCGGTTCGTTGTTCCGCAGATTCCCGTGTTCGAAACTATCGGCGTGATCGGCTTGCTGGCACTGGCCGCGAATGGCGTGTGTTTCTATCTGCTCTGGCGGCATCGTACTGACGACATCAACATGAGTTCGGTCTGGCTGTGTTCGCGCAACGACATCATTGCAAATATTTCGGTGTTGTTTGCAGCTGCGGGCGTGTGGCTCACCCATTCCGGCTGGCCGGATATTTTGGTCGGACTGGCGCTGGCCGCACTCTTCCTGCGCTCGGCGTTACATGTGTTGCGCGAATCCCTCAAGGAGCTTCGTTCCGCCGGCGACTGATGGCGCCTGCCCTCAAGTTTCCAATTGAACGAGTTTGCGGATATCTCTTGTTGGGCCGGAAGTTGACGGAGCGCTGTAAAACAGAAAAATGCCCAGATTCATCTGCTCGAACGTCGCCTACAAATGAAAAACTTCCTTATGAAATAAGGAAGTCTTGAAGGTGGTGCGCCCGGCGGGAGTCGAACCCACGACCCTTGGCTTCGGAAACCAATACTCTATCCAGCTGAGCTACGGGCGCTTTGAACGGCGCGCAGTATAGCGTTTTTTGCGAGTTGCTACGCATCCCTGCGAAAACCATACGCACGCCCCGCCCGCGCCGGATAGCGCAAAAAATGCTATCGTACACGGCATGAGCTTCTCCAATCCCAGCCCTGAAGACATCTGCAAACTGTTGCGCAAGGTGCATACCGTCGCCGTCGTGGGGCTATCTCCCAACACCGCCCGACCCAGTTTCCGCGTAGCGCAGGCATTGCAAAGCTTTGGTTACCGCCTGTTCCCGGTGCGCCCAATGGTGACCGAAGTACTGGGCGAGAAGGCTTATCCCGATCTGGAGAACTTGCCCGAGGTGCCGGACATCGTGGACGTCTTCCGCGCATCGGAGCATGTGCCCGCTATCGTGGATAGTTGTATCAAGCTGGGTGTCAAGAATCTGTGGTTGCAAGACGGCGTGGTGCATGAGGAGGCTGCGCTACGGGCGCAGCAAGCGGGGATCACCGTGGTGATGGATCGCTGCATGTTCCGCGACCATACCCAGCTGTGCAACCCTTAAGCACAAGCACGTATAATCAACGCACTTACTGAAACGGCAGAACCATGTCCCTTAAATTCACCAAAATGCACGGCGCAGGCAACGATTTCGTGGTGTTAGACGGCGTGCGCCAGTCGGTTGCATTGTCACCCGAGCAGATCCGCCTGATCGCCGACCGCCACTTCGGCATCGGCTGCGACCAGATTTTGCTGGTAGAAAAATCTCCGCGCGACGATGCCGATTTCCGTTATCGCATCTTCAATGCCGACGGTGGCGAGGTGGAGCAATGCGGCAATGGCGCGCGCTGCTTCGTGCGTTTCGTGCACGAGCAAAAACTCACCGGCAAACGCGAGATCGTGGTGGAAACAAGGAGCGGGCTGATCTCGCCGCGCCTGGAAGAGGACGGGCGTGTCACCGTGAATATGGGGGCGCCGATCTTCGATCCCTCGCAGATCCCTTTTGTGAGCGACAGCCATGAAGTGGTCCAGCCGTTGCAACTTAAAAATGAAACCGTGCAGATCACTGCCGTATCCATTGGCAACCCGCACGCCGTGCAAGTGGTTGCGGATATCGAGGCTGCACCTGTCACTACACAAGGCCCGCTGATCGAACATCATCCGCGCTTCCCCAGACGCGTGAACGCCGGCTACATGCAGATCGTGGATCGGTCGCATATCAGGCTGCGGGTGTTCGAACGTGGCGCAGGAGAAACTTTGTCCTGCGGCACCGGTGCTTGCGCCGCCGTAGTCGCCGGCATCCGGCGCAAACTGCTGGACAACACAGTGCATGTCGCCACGCGCGGCGGCAATCTCAGCATCACCTGGGCCGGCGAACGTTCGCCGGTGCTGATGACCGGCCCGGCCATCACGGTGTTCGAGGGCGTGATCAACTTGTAAGAGGTTAATAATGAGAGCCGAAGAAGTCGCACAATATTTGCAGGACAACCCGCTGTTTTTTGAAGAACACGCGGAGATGCTGTCGCAGATCAACTTGCCCCACCCGCACGGGGGTCGCACCATCTCCTTGAGCGAACGCCAGCTGCTCACCTTGCGCGAGCGTGTGAAGGAGCTGGAGAAAAAACTGCACGAGTTGCTGGAATTCGCCAAGGAGAACGATGCACTGCAGCTTAAAGTACATCAATTCAATTGCGCGCTGTTCGGCCCGCACGACCGCTCCACGCTGCAAAATCTGATCGTGCACAATCTGCGTGACGTCTTCTCCGTTCCGCATGTCGCGTTGCATCTGTGGAAGGACGAACCGCCCAGCTCCGAAGTGTTGGCCTTTGCCGATCTGCACCAGCAACCGGTCTGCACCCATCACGCGATACACGACACCCTGCCCTGGTTTGGTGAAACGGCAGAGCATCTGCGCTCTTTTGCCTATCTGCCTTTGCGCGCGCACGGCCAGACCATCGGCCTGCTCATCCTCGCCAGCGAAGACAAAGAACGCTTCTATCCGGAAATGGGCACGCTGTTCCTGCAACGCATCGCGGAGACATTGGGCAGCGCGTTCCATCTGCATGTCTGATGCCCACCACTGAACCAGTCCCCGCCACACTGCAAGGCTACCTCGCCTACCTGCACAACGAGCGCAACTATTCCCCGCTGACCTCCGAGAACTACGCGCGCGACATTCACCGTTTGTTGGCGCTCGCCGGTGCCACTCCGCTGCCCGACCTGAAGAGCCATCACATCCGTCGCTACATCGCACAGCTGCACAGCAGCGGACTGGGCGGGCGTTCGCTGGCGCGGGTGCTCTCTGCATGGCGCGGCTTCTATAGTTATCTGATGCGTGACCACGGTTGCAAAAGCAATCCCTGCGTCGGACTTCGCGCACCGAAAGCACCCAAGACCTTGCCGCATGCACTTTCGCCCGACGAGGCGGTGCAACTGGTGGAGATGCAGGTCAATTCGCCGATGGATGCGCGCGACAAAGCGATGTTCGAGTTGCTCTATTCCTCCGGTTTGCGCTTGGCCGAGTTGGTCAGCCTCGATCCCATCGACATGGATTTCGCCGACGCTTCGGTGCGCGTCACCGGTAAAGGCAACAAGACGCGCATCGTCCCGCTGGGCAGCCACGCCATCACTGCATTGCAAGCTTGGCTGGCAGTACGTGAGCCGATCGCCAAGCCGGGCGAGACGGCACTATTCGTCGGCAAGAACGGTGCACGCATCAGTCCGCGCACGGTGCAACTGCAACTGCGCAAATGCGGCATCAAACAGGGTATCGCCAGCGGCGTGCATCCGCACCTGCTGCGCCATTCTTTTGCCACACATGTGCTGCAATCCTCGGGCGACCTGCGCGCGGTGCAGGAAATGTTGGGTCACGCCAGCATTTCCACCACACAGGTTTATACTCACCTCGATTTCCAATACCTCTCCAAAATCTACGATAGTGCGCATCCGCGTGCCAAGAAAAAAACATGACCACTCCAAAAACAAAATCACATTCGACCCCGCACCGCCCGTCACAGGGCGGCATCGATTTTCGCAACCGTGTGAAACGCGACAAACAGAAGACAGAAACGCATGCGCCTAAGCCCGTCGCGCCGGTTCGTAGCGGGAACCCGATGGGTCGCCCCTGCATCGTCCTCAAGGCGGACCGCGATAAATCCCTGCTGCGCCGCCACCCGTGGATATTCTCCGGCGCGGTCGAATGCATCGACGGTGCACCAGCCAGCGGCGACACCGTGGCGGTGCGCGATGCAGCAGGAAAGTTTCTGGCGTGGGCGGCCTACAGCGCCGCATCGCAGATCAGCACACGCGTATGGTCGTGGCGCGAAACCGATGTCATCGACAAAGAATTCTTTCGCAGCCGCATCGCCAGCTCCCTCGCTGCTCGCCGCACGCTCGGTCTTGACCGTGACAGCAGCGGCATGCGCATCATCCACGGCGAATCGGACGGATT
>CABEBA010000118.1_pt1 | contig 13148 bp, 13 predicted proteins | sample 3132531 | NCBI WGS metagenome assembly CABEBA01 (sample SAMEA5534344, study PRJEB31848) | metagenome | biome: tundra; feature: field; material: soil | place: USA | collected 2013-05 | depth 0.45 m
AAGATACCAACCACACCTGCGCCGACCACGACCGGGGGCGTAGTGTTGCGTATGACGCGCGAGGTGGTGTTCTTTGAGAGCCTGTTCAAGGCTAACTTGTGGACTTGGGGTTTGGGCTGGCTGTTCCATGCCAGTCTGGTGTTGGTGATCATGCGCCACCTGCGGTATTTTACCGAGCCGGTATGGGACTGGGTCGCTTTCATCCAGCCGTTCGGCATGTATGCAGGCATCACCATGCTTCTGGGATTATGCGGACTATGGGTGCGCCGTTTATTCGTCGAGCGCATCCGATACATCTCGACTCCGTCTGATCACTTGATGCTTTTGTTGCTCATCGCCATAGCAGCTTCAGGTTTGACGATGAAGTTTGTCGCGCATACCGATGTGATCTCGGTGAAAGGTTATTTTCTCGGTCTGATGCATCTGAATATCCAGACGCTTCCAGCCGATCTGTTGTTAGTAGTGCATCTGTCTTTGGTTGTGTCACTCCTGGTCGTGTTCCCCTTCAGCAAATTGCTGCACGCACCGGGAGTCTTTTTTTCGCCGACACGCAATCAGAAAGATAATCCGCGTGAGAAGCGTCATCTGAGTGCTTGGGCTGCCAAATTGGAATCGGAGAAATAATATGGCAGACATCACAGCACCGGCCTATCGCATCATCCCTATCATTCCCGCGCTGAAGCCGGGTGCGATGGAAGGGAAGGGTCCCTATGTCGCCAGCGACAAACTCAACGAGGCTCTCGGTTTCCCCGGACATCTGGTTGAAGACTGGCATGACCGTGCCATCGCCAAGATGGGCGAACTGCTGTCCAAATACCGTTCGCTCAAAGTGTTCATGGATGCCTGCGTGCATTGTGGCGCCTGCTCCGACAAATGCCATTATTTCATCGGCACGCAAGATCCGAAGAACATGCCGGTGGCACGTCAGGATCTGTTACGTAGCGTTTATCGCCGTTACTTTACTTTGCCCGGCAAGCTGTTCCCCAAGCTGGTCGGAGCGCGCGATCTGACGCGCGAAGTGCTGGACGAGTGGTACAACTATTTCAATCAGTGTTCCGAATGCCGCCGTTGCTCTGTATTCTGCCCTTACGGCATCGATACCGCTGAAATCACCATGGCCGCGCGCGAGATACTCGATTCCGTCGGTTACGGCCAAAAGTATTCCAACGAGATCATCGGAAAAGTGCATAAGATCGGCAACAATCTCGGTCTGCCCGGTCCGGCGCTGATCGATACGCTGGAAGGCCTGGAAGAGGACGTCAAAGAAGCGACGGACATCGATGTGCGTTTCCCCATCGACGTAAAAGGCGCGGAAGTACTGCTCATCACGCCGTCCGCTGACTTTTTTGCCGAGCCCCATATTGACAGCCTGATCGGCTACGCCAAGGTGTTCCATGCCACCGGCACCAGTTGGACTCTGTCGTCGATGTCTTCCGAGGCCGGTAACTTCGGCATGTTCATCGGCAATTATGACCAGTTGCGCGCCATTGCGATGCGTATTCGTCAGGCCGCTCTGGAGCTTGGTGTGAAGCGCATCGTAATCGGTGAGTGCGGTCATGCTTGGCGCGTGGCTTATAGCTTCTTGAACACCTTGACCGGTATCGGCGAAGGGGCTGATGCCAATGATCGATTTGCCCAGATGTTGCAAAAACAACTGGATCATCGCTACAAACAACCCGCGCATATCTGCGAATTCACTTGGGACCTGATTCAGGATAAGCGTCTGTCCTTCGATAAGTCGGCTAACGACAAGCACATCATTACCTTCCACGATTCCTGCAACGTTGCGCGAGGTTCGCGCATGGGTGATCTGCCCGGCGGACAGTTCGAGATACCGCGCAACATCATCAAGGCGGTCGCCAACAATTTCGTTGAGATGGCACCAAACACCACGCACGAACAGACCTTCTGTTGCGGTGGCGGAGGAGGTTTGCTGACCGACGACCTGCTGGAACTGCGCGTCAAAGGCGCGTTACCGCGCATGGAAGTTTTGCAGCAGGCAGTGGATGAACACGGCGTCAATTTCATGGCAACCATCTGCGCTATCTGCAAGGCGCAATTTACCAAAATCATGCCCATCTACGGATTCGATAGAAAGATGGTGGGCGGCGTGCATCAACTGGTCAGCAATGCGATCCAGTTGGGACCGAAATAACGAGGAGATAAGCAAATGTCAGTAGTGAGCGAAACCCCACAGAAGATCACGTTCCGTCGTTACAAGGATGGCGACAATAAACCCCGTCGCTTTAACGAGCAGATTTTTCAGGCCAGTCATACCTACAAATGTCCGACTTATATCCAGTCCACGCCACCTTGCCAAGGTAGCTGTCCGGCGGGAGAAGATATTCGTGGTTATCTGTCCATCGTGCGCGGCACCGAGAAACCTCCAGTCGGTGCAGATGGAAAACCGGCTATGCCGTGGCAGGAATATGCATGGCGTCGTTTGACCGAAGCCAACCCTTTCCCGTCGGTGATGGGGCGCGTGTGTCCGGCACCGTGTGAAAGCGGTTGTAACCGCAATGAGGTAGAAGACCACGTTGGTATCAACTCCGTGGAACATTTCCTTGGCGAATATGCCATCGCCAACAAGCTCAAGTTCAACAAGCCAGCTCAAGCGACCGGCAAGAAGGTCGCCATCCTCGGTGGAGGCCCGGCCGGATTGTCCTGCGCCTACCAACTGGCCATGAAAGGACACGAAGTCACGTTGTTTGACGAGCATGAATATCTGGGTGGCATGATGCGTTACGGTATTCCCGGCTTCCGTACCCCGCGCGATGTGCTGGATGCGGAAATTCAGCGCATCCTCGATCTGGGTGTGAAGACACGCATGAAGACGCGGGTCGGTACCGACATCACCATGGAGCAGATCCGTAAAGATTTTGATGCTGTATTCCTCGGTATGGGTGCACAAGCCGGCCGTGCCTTGCCTATCGCCGACAGCGCTGCACCCAATGTGGTGACTGCGACCGCCTTCCTGAAAGCCTTTAACGACGGGCGTCTGCAGCATGTTGGCAAGCGTGTGGTAGTGGTCGGCGGCGGCGATACATCCATCGACGTGGCAACTGTGGCGCGCCGTCTCGGCCACATCAAACATGCCAAACCGACCGATGCCGAAATGGCCATCGCCGGACGTATGGCGCACGATGTTGCAGATATTTCGGCCAAGCAAGGCGCTGAAGTCACGCTGACCTCGGTATTCAACATCGACAAGATGCAAGCTAACAAGCACGAGATCGAACAGGCTTTGGCTGAAGGCATCCACATTCTCGGCAGTCTGGTACCAGTCGGTATCGTGCGCGACGCAAATGGTCGTGCCACGGCTCTGCGCGTGGTCAAGTGCGAAGCCAAGCTGGCCGGCGGCAAGCTGGAAATCAAGAACATCGAAGGCAGCGAGCATGACATCGAAGCCGATCTCATCGTTTCTGCGATCGGTCAGGCAGTCGATTTCACCGGATTGGAACAATTCAACAACGGCAAGGGTGCGGTCTCGACTGACCGCAACTATGTGGTTGCCGGACAGCCAGGCGTGTTTGCCGGCGGCGACGTGATTCGTCCGCATCTGCTGACTACAGCTATCGGACACGGCTCCATCGCAGCCGATGGTATCCACCATTATATGAATGGACAAGAGCTGGAAAAGCGCCCCAAGATCGACGCGCACCAGTTCGATCTGATACGCAAGATGGCGGAGAAGGGTATCGATGTCGAAGAGAATCACGAGCCGATGCGCGGCACCTGCGACTCCAATGCCGCAGTGCACAACTTCGACAACCGATCAGACCGTTACATCATTCCGCATGACAAGCTGTTCCTCGGACACTTCTCTTACGTGGCGCGCAAACAACGCGATATCGTCACCCTCAGCAAGGAAACCGCGCTGGGCAACTTCGAGGAACGTCTGGGTGTGCTGAGCCAGGAGAATGCTGTCGCGGAAGCCAAGCGTTGCATGAGTTGCGGCATGTGCTTCGAGTGCGACAACTGTGTGGTGTATTGCCCGCAGACTGCCGTGTATCGCGTCAAGAAGACTGAATCAACGATGGGTCGTTACGTTGCCACCGACTACGACAAGTGCATCGGCTGCCACATCTGCGCCGACGTATGTCCGACAGGCTATATCCAAATGGGCTTGGGCGAATAATGAAACTGCTCGTATCTCTGTTGCTTTGTCTTTGCATCCCGGCGGCCTGGGCTACCGAGGCGAACGCACCCAAGCTGGACATCGGCAAGGGCGGGCAGTGCGTACGAGATCCGCAGTGGATGCGCAAGAACCATATGCATTTGCTCATGCATCAACGCGACGAGGTGGTGCATAAGGGTATACGCGATGAACAAATCAGCCTGAAGAACTGCGTGGAATGTCATGCCAGTTTGAAAGACGACAGCGTTCTCGCGCGTGATGACAGCTTCTGCGCAGGTTGTCATCGTTACGAAGCGGTGAAGATCGATTGCTTCGAATGCCACGCCAGCAAACGCAAGACAGCGCTCGTCAAGAAGGATGAGAAATGAGCGATCACGATACACAACGCAGACAATTCCTGAAGACGTCGCTGGGTGTTGCGGCGGTCGCCATCGCACCGGGCATGCTGTTGTTCGATACGGCGCATGGCAAGGCGGAACCCGACAGCACTAAAGTGCGCTGGGGCATGCTGATTGACTCCGAGCAGTGCAAACCCGGCTGCAACGATTGCGTATCCGCCTGCAACAAAGAGAACGGATTGTCGGGAGGAACGTTGCCTACCGATTCGCAATGGATACGCAAGATCGAGATCAAGGATATCAGCAGCGGACGCGAAACGTCGCTGCCGATGATGTGCCAGCATTGCGAGGAGCCGCCGTGCGTAGATGTGTGCCCGACCGGCGCTTCATTCAAGCGTGCGGATGGGATCGTGCTGGTGGATAAACATCGTTGTATCGGCTGCCGTTATTGCATGATGGCTTGTCCGTACAAAGCTCGCTCCTTCGTGCACGAACCGCTGCATGATCAGAAGCCGGATGTGCCGCGCGGCAAGGGTACGGTGGAATCCTGTACTTTATGCGTGCACCGCGTCGACAAAGGGCAACAGCCTGCCTGTGCGGAAGCGTGTAAGAACAAAGCTATTCTGTTCGGAAATCTGAACGATGCGAACAGCGAAATCGCCAAAAAGATACGCAGCGTCGCTTCCGTACAGGTACGCGCTGACCTGCAACTGAATCCCGGCATTCGTTACCAAGGGCTATAAACCATGGCTGATCTATACGCATTGCGTTCCAAGAACCGTTTGTACTACGTGCTGCTTGCAGCAGGTGGCTCAGTCGCTTTGGCCGGCCTGTATGCCGTGCATATGATGGAATCGCACGGTCACATCATCACCGGCATGAACAACCAGATCGTATGGGGCATGCCGCATGTGTTCGCGATCTTCCTGATCGTTGCCGCTTCGGGCGTTCTCAACGTCGCCTCCATTGGGTCGGTGTTCGGCAAGGCCATGTACAAGGCGCGCGCACCGCTGGCCAGCCTGCTATCCATTGCCATGTTGGCTGGCGGTTTGACAGTGCTGATGCTGGATCTGGGCAGGCCGGATCGCATCATGGTCGCTGCCACCAATTACAACCTCACCTCGGTGTTTGCCTGGAACATAGTGTTGTACTCCGGCATGTTCTCACTGGTCATCATCTATTTGTGGACGATGATGGAGCGACGCATGAACATTTTTAACAAAGCAGCCGGCCTGGCAGTGTTCGCCTGGCGCTTCATCCTCACCACCGGTACCGGCTTGATTTTCGCTTTCCTGACTGCGCGTCAGGCCTACGGTTCGGCTTTGCTGCCACCGATGTTCATCGTGTTGTCGTTTGCATGGGGATTGGCGGTGTTCCATGTGGTACAGACAGTGATCTATGCATGGAACGAGAAGACGCTTGATCCTGATATTCTGCGACGCAAGAAGAACCTGCTTGGCGTGTTTATCATCGGCTCGCTGTACATGGTCGCCACCTACCATTTGACCAACTTGTATTTCGCACATAAATCCGCCTTTGAGAGCTTCATCCTGCGTGATGGTGGTGTCTTCCCGAATCTGTTCTGGTGGGGCTATATCGTGATCGGTAATCTGTTGCCGTTGTTGTTGATCTATGTTCCCGGTCTGGGCAAGATCAAGTGCGTCATGGCCGCATCTTTGCTGGTGGTTTTTGGTGCGTTTGCTCTGCTGTATGTGTTCATCATCGGCGGACAGGCTTTCCCGCTCGATATTTTCCCGGGCTATGAGGTCAGTAGCAGCTTCGGTGACGGACAAATTACTTTCTATCATCCTTCGATATACGAACTCCTGCTGGGTATCGGCGGTCTGGCGATTGCTTTCATCATCACCACCGTCGGCGTGCGCGTGCTGAATTTTATGCCGCAAGACAAACCCTACGTCGCAGATTAACTCTGTCGGAAGGCTGCCATGAACCGTATGCTGATCTCGGCAGCACATAAATCCTCCGGGAAAACCATGGTCAGCATCGGCCTGTGCGCGGCGCTTGCGGCGCGCGGCCATGTTGTGCAACCGTTCAAAAAAGGCCCCGATTACATCGACCCCATGTGGCTGAGCCAGGCCGCCGGTCATGCCTGCCGCAACCTCGATCTGTACCTGATGGAAAACGACGACATCGTCGCCACCTTTGCGCAGCACAGCAAGGAAGTGAATCTGGTCGAGGGCAACAAGGGTTTGTACGATGGTCTGGCGCTGGACGGTAGCAACAGCAATGCCGCCCTGGCCAAGCTGCTCGATCTGCCGGTGATGCTGGTGATCGACGCACGCGGCATGACGCGCGGTATTGCACCGCTGATCCTTGGTTATCAGGCGTTCGACCGCGATATTAACATCGCCGGTGTGATCCTCAATAACCTCGGCGGCTCACGTCACGAATCAAAGCTGCGCGCCGTTATCGAGCATTACACCGATGTGCCGGTGATCGGTGCGATCCATCACGACGAGCGTCTCAGTATCGTCGAACGCCATCTCGGTTTGATGCCCAGCAATGAATCCCATGTCGCGACATCCAAGATCAAACAAATCGGCGAGGCCATTGCGGAGCAGGTCGATCTGGACAAGTTGCTCGCACTGTCGCAAAAAGAACCGCTGAACATTCCGCATAAAGCAATAGTGAGTCCGCTGCCATGCGGCGAGAAAGTCCGCATTGGCATCGCGCGCGACCGTTCCTTCGGCTTTTACTATGCTGACGATCTCGATGCGCTGGAAGCGGCGGGAGCGGAGCTGGTGCCGTTCGATGCCTTGCGCGATAAACAGTTGCCGGAAGTGGATGGCTTGTATATTGGCGGCGGTTTTCCTGAGACCTGCGCCACCGAACTGGAAGCGAATGTGACATTGCGCACCCAAATCAAACAGGCTATCGAAGGCGGAATGCCGGCCTATGCCGAATGCGGCGGGTTGATGTACCTTTCACGCGGTATCGAATACCAAGGGCGCATTTACCAGATGGTCGGCGCGATCCCCGGCGATGTGAAGATGCACGCCAAACCTATCGGGCGCGGCTATGTGCATTTGAAAGAAGACGAGGCGCACCCCTGGCCGCGACCCAATGCGCCGGCCAAGCAGATCAAGGCGCACGAGTTTCACTACTCCAGTCTGGAGAACCTTCCGCCGGACTCCCGCTTCGCTTACCATGTCGAGCGCGGTTACGGCATCGACGGGGAGCGCGATGGGCTTGTTCTCCATAATTTGTTGGCGTCCTATACCCACTTGCGCACCATCGGCAGCTGTTACTGGGCCACACGCTTTGTCGCCTTCATCCGGCGCCAAAAGGAACAGCATTCAAAATCAACTTTAGCGAACGAGAAATCTCTATGACACAGCAACGTTATCAAGCCGCCATCGCCGCCTTCGACAAAGCCAATGCGGAAGATCCGAACAAGGAAATGGCAAACGGCAAGGAATATCCGAAAGAATTGCTCTACGCGCAGCGCATGACCGATATGCAGGAACGCTATGTGCCGGAAGCATCCGAGGCGGTGAAACTTGCCGTGCGCGCCCAGCATATCCTGCGCTGGAAAAGTCCGCGCAGCAACTTCCCCATGGATAGACAGGGCTATCTGCAATGGCGCACCGGGCTGTACAAGTTTCACGCCGAGACCGCTGGCAATCTGATGAAGCAGGTCGGTTACGACGACGAGATGATAGAGCGTGTGAAGACCATCGTCAGCAAGAAGGCGCTCAAGGTCAATCCGGAGACGCAGTTGATGGAGGACGTGGTCGATCTGGTGTTCATCGAGCATTACATGATCGGCTTTGCTACCAGCCATCCGGAATATGACGAAGCCAAGTGGATCGAGATTATCAAAAAGACATGGCAGAAGATGTCTTCGCGCGCCCATGACTTCGCATTGGCAGGAAAGATCAAGCTGCCGGAAGCGCTGGTGCCCTTGATCCTGAAAGCCGTCAAGGGATAACGTGGATTTCCTGCCGGTATTCCATAACGTCAAAGGCAAGCTGTGCCTCGTGGTCGGCGGCGGCGAAGTCGCCAAGCGCAAGGCAGGCGTGCTGCTGGAGGCAGGTGCGAAGGTGCGCGTGGTCGCACCAGAAATCGATCCTGCATTGGCAAAGCAAAAAGGTGTTGAGCCTGTCGTTGCGCGCTTCGAGGCCAAGCACCTTGACGGTGTGATGCTGATCATCGCAGCAACCAATGATCGCAACGTTAATAAGCAAGTCTCCGAACTGGCACAAGCACGCAGTATTCCGGTGAATGTAGTGGACGATCCTGAACTGTGCAGTTTCATCATGCCCGCCATCCTCGACCGTTCTCCGCTCATGGTGGCGTTCTCCAGCGGCGGCGCATCGCCGGTGCTCACACGCTTGATGCGCGGCAAACTGGAAACGCTTATCCCGCAGAACTACAGCCGTTTGGCTGCGTTTGCCGAACGTTTCCGCGAACTGGTCAAGACTCGAGTGACCAATCCGGCCAAGCGCCGCATTTTCTGGGAGAACGCACTGGAAGGTGTGGTCGCCGAGAAGGTGCTGACCGGAGACGAAGGCAGTGCCGAAGCAATGCTGCAAAAGATGCTGGCGAATGAAGACAACATCCAGCGTGGGGAAGTTTACTTGGTCGGGGCAGGGCCCGGCGATCCCGATTTGCTGACTTTTCGCGCATTGCGTTTGATGCAGAAGGCCGATGTAGTGGTGTATGACAATCTGGTATCCAAACCCATCGTCGAGATGACCCGGCGCGATGCAGAGCGCATTTACGTGGGCAAAAAGCGCGATGACCATACGCTGCGCCAGGAAGAGATCAACGAGCTGCTGGTGCGGCTGGCCAAGGAAGGTAAACGTGTGTTGCGCCTCAAAGGCGGAGACCCGTTCATCTTCGGGCGTGGCGGAGAAGAGATCGAGACATTGGCGGCAGAAGGCATTCCGTTCCAGGTCGTGCCCGGCATTACTGCCGCTTCAGGCGTGGCTTCTTATGCGGGTATCCCACTGACCCATCGCGACCATGCACAGTCGTGCATGTTCGTGACCGGCCATCTCAAGGATGGCACGATGAATCTGGACTGGGCTGCACTGGCACGCCCCAAGCAGACCGTCGTGGTGTACATGGGACTGCATGGTTTGGATACCTTGTGCGCCAAGCTCATCCAGCACGGCATGCCTGACACCACACCCATAGCCATCGTGCAACAAGGCACCACACAGAACCAGCGTGTCTTCACCGGCACTTTGAAAACTTTACCGGGCATCGCCGAACGCGAAAAGCCGCAGGCGCCAACACTTATTATTATCGGCGGCGTTGTCACACTCAGGGAAAAACTGGCCTGGTTCCATCCGCATAAGTCATAAATATAAGTTGTATCGCAGTTCAATCAAAAAGGGAGAGGCAAAATGGTACGAATGACGCTCAGGAGTGTGTTGCTGTCTGCATTGTTTCTGTTTTGTTCTGCCGCTTCGGCTGAAGATGTGATTCTCAAGCCCTTTGTATTGGCTTCAAAAGGAGAGGGTAAGCTGCTTGAAAAATCAGCACAGGTAAAAAACGCTCTAACGGCAGCCGGTTTTACCGTGGTCGGAGAATATGCGCCGTATGCCGGAGCCGATATCATCATCGTTACCAACGATGAACTGAAGAAGAATGCGGCAGCTTCTGAGTTCGGTGGCTACGGTGCGGTGCAACGTGTGTCGATCACCGAAGCCGGTAAAGATTTACAGGTGAGCTATACCAACCCTGTCTATATGTCGAACGTGTACCGCATGCAAGGAGATCTGAGCGGTGTGGCTGCCACCTTGGCGACTGCGTTGGGTACGGTCGAAGAGTTCGGCGCTAAAGGCATGACAGCTAAACAGGCGCGCAAATATCACTACACCATCGGTATGGAATATTTCGATGAACCCAGCGTGCTGGCCGAATACGGCAGCTATGAAGAGGCGGTGCAGGCGGTAGATTCGAAGTTGGCGAACAACAAGAACGGTGTATCCAAGGTCTATCGCGTCGATGTTCCGGGAAAGCAGGAGAGCGTGTTCGGTGTTGGCCTGAAAGGCAGCGGTGAAAGCAAGAACATGGATGATCAGTACATCATGAACGAGATCGATTTTCGTGAAGTGAAGTCAACCGCACATCTTCCTTACGAAGTGCTGGTCTCGGGCAACAAGGTTTACGCGCTTTATGCGCGTTTCCGCATCGCCATCAATTTTCCCGATCTCAGCATGATGGGCAAAAACAGCTTTATGAACATCATGAAAGCGCCTGAAGCGATCCGTCACGCTTTGCAAAATACCATACAAAAGTAGTTTTTACGGAGATCAGCATGGACACAGGTTTGATTGATACTGTCAAAGCAGGTGATCCCACTTCGGCCCAACTGATGCTGGCAGCCGGTGCGGATGCCGATTCACGCGACGGAGAAAGCACCACGGTACTGATGTTGGCCGCGCATTCGGGCAACTTGCCCATGGTGAAGGTACTGATTGAAGGTGGTGCTGACGTCAATATATGTGATGAACGCGGGTGGTCGCCGTTGGCCAAGGCGGTGTACAACCCTGAGCTGAAGCGCGGATTCGCCGACGTTGTCCAAACACTGATCGATGCCGGGGCGAACATTGAGGCCGCTATCGGTTATGGCGTGCGGCCGTTGATGTTGGCAGCAGGTTACGGCGAAACTGCCGTGGTCGAAGTTCTCCTAAAAGCAGGCGCGGATGTGCAGGCAAGCAATGAGGGAGGCTTTACCGCACTGATGATGGTGAAGCAGAAACATTATGTGGATGTCATCAACCTGTTGCACGAGGCCGAGCAGAATGCCGGAGTCGGTGAGGGTGGTTGCGCCAGCAAAAACGCGCCCGGCTCCAACGTGATCACTTTTTTAAAACGTCCAACAGCTTAACTTGGCGCGTATTTTGAGCAAAATCGAACGAGGTAACCATGCCCTACTATATCTACCACGTGATCGAATTTCCCATTCGGCAACTGAAAAAACTTGAACAGCACGATATCTATCGAGATGCATCGGCGAGAGTCAAACAATTGCGAACTGAACTAGCAGTAGGTTCACCCGCAATGATCAAAATGATTCATGCTGAAACGGAGTTGGATGCCGAGGATTTGCTTAACCAGATTCGTGACCCTGCACCTGAGCTTGGAGATGACTAAGTCTCAAAGTTGCATCTGGTCCAGGGCAGATAATTAGTGTTCCGATAAATAAAGAGAGCCGCAATAGTGGCGAGCAATCCCGAGTTTAACCGATATATTATTAAGGAGTAGAACATGGCAATTCCCGCGCGAGATGGAGATGGATACCTTCTAGACATGCTGGATTGGACGCCTGAGATCGGTCGTGCAATGGCTGAGGCGGATGGGTACGAATTGAGCGACATCAAGTGGTCCCAGATCCTCAAGGCACGGGAATACTATGAGGAGTTCAATGTTGTTCCTCCCATACGTAAATTTGCAAAGTACATCGAGCAAGATCAAAAAGAGCTGTTCGATATCTGGATGACTGGTCCGATGAAACCAATCACAAAATACGGTGGATTACCCAAGCCGACTGGATGCGTTTGAATGCCTCAACATGGATCATGTCAGGATCATCCCAATAGTTGCGTCAACTGCTGATATAGCGAGCATTGACCGCTTGTTTGAATCTCAACCCTGGAATGGGATTGTCTCCGACAGGATGCAACGCCCATTGCGCGACCTGCGTATTTCGGTGACGGATCGTTGTAATCTGCGCTGTGCATATTGCATGCCGCGAGAAGTTTTCGACGAGAACTACGCATTTTTGGCACGCAAGGAATTACTTAGTTTTGAAGAAATAGAAAGTTTGTCCCGGTTGTTCATTCGGCGTGGTGTACAAAAGATCCGCCTGACCGGAGGTGAGCCGCTATTACGTCGGGGTATTGAGCGCCTCATTGAAAAGCTTGCCCGGCTGCGAACGTTGGAAGGGAAGCCGGTAGATATCGCGTTGACCACCAATGCAGTGTTGCTAGCCAATAAAGCACAAACACTCAAAGATGCGGGGTTGTCGCGTATCACTATCAGCCTTGATGGTTTGCACGAAAACACATTTCGCCAATCAAGCGGCTCTGAAATTCCGGTTGCAACAGTTCTGGACGGCATTGCAGCTGCACAGCGAGCAAATTTCTCCTCGATCAAAGTCAATATGGTGGTCAAGCGAGGGATGAACGAGCATGAAATCATTCCTATGGCAGCACACTTCCGCCACACCTGTATCGTTTTACGTTTCATCGAGTATATGGATGCGGGGAGCACGAATGGTTGGCGTATGGACGATGTGGTTCCCGCGCGCCAGATATTGGAGCGGATAGCATCGCGCTACGAAATTCAGCAGATTGAATCCAACTACGACGGTGAAGTGGCAGAGCGCTGGCGTTATGTCGATGGGGCAGGGGAGGTCGGCGTGATCGCTTCGGTTACACAGGCGTTCTGTCATTCCTGTACTCGCGTACGGCTGTCCACCGATGGCAGGCTATACACATGCTTGTTCGCCAACCAAGCCAGTGTTGATCTTCGAGAACCGTTACGGCAAGGAGCGAATGAGCAGATATTGTCCGATTTGATCGCTGACAGTTGGATGCAGCGCGATGACCGATATTCGAAATTACGCCATGCCGAAACAACTTCACGAAACAAAGTCGAGATGTCATTTATCGGTGGGTGACTCCAATGACACT
>CABEBA010000119.1_pt1 | contig 13018 bp, 11 predicted proteins | sample 3132531 | NCBI WGS metagenome assembly CABEBA01 (sample SAMEA5534344, study PRJEB31848) | metagenome | biome: tundra; feature: field; material: soil | place: USA | collected 2013-05 | depth 0.45 m
GCGGGTCATCAGGTGCTGATAGGTGTTGATGATGTGTCCGTCTGGCAGCAGAGTCTGCGCGTCCTGCCACTGCAGTTCACCGACGTTGAGGAATACTTCCACATCTTTTGCCAACTGCGGCAGTACCGGTTTCAGGTAGATGGTGATGATACGGAAGGCTTGCAGTGCCACGCTGCACACGCCTTGTAGCCATTGCACATTGCTCGGGTCTTTTGCCAGTTCCCACGGTTTGGTGGCGTCGATATAAGCGTTGATCAGGTCGAGCAGTGCACCGATGTTGCGCGTGGCTCTGGAATAATCGCGCTCCTCGTACAGCTGCGCAATCTGGGAGGATGCATTTTGCAGCAATTCCAGCAGATTCATCTTCGGATCATCATCGACCAGTTTACCGGTGAGACCGCTGGTGTCGGCACATTGTGCCAGCAGGGTATGCGCAGCGAGCTTGCCGTCGAAGCGCTTGCTGATGAAGCCGGCGCTGCGGCTGGCGATGTTGATGTACTTGCCGATCAAGTCGCTGTTCACGCGCGCCACGAAGTCGTCGAGGTTGAGGTCGAGGTCTTCCATCGAGCCGTTCAGTTTCGCGGCGTAGTAATAACGCAGATATTCGGTGTTCTTCACATGCTCGATGTAGCTGCTCGCGGTGATGAAGGTGCCGCGCGACTTGCTCATCTTCTCGCCGTTCACAGTGAGGAAGCCGTGCGCGAATAGTTTCGTCGGTGTGCGATAACCCGCGTGTTGCAACATCGCTGGCCAGAACAGCGCATGGAAATACAGAATGTCCTTGCCGATGAAGTGATACAGCTCGGCATCCGAACCTTGTCTCCAGTAATCGTCGAAGCTGATGCCCTTGTTCATGCACAGTTGTTTGAAGCTGCCCATGTAGCCGACCGGAGCATCCAGCCATACATAGAAATATTTGCCCGGCGCATCGGGGATCTCAAACCCGAAGTAGGGGGCATCGCGTGAGATATCCCAGTCGGTGAGCTTGTTCTCGCCTTCCGCGCCCAGCCATTCCTGCATCTTGTTGGCTGCTTCAAGTTGCAGCGAGCCGCTGCGCGTCCATTCGCGCAGGAACTGCTGGCAAGTGTGGGAGGAAAGTTTGAAAAAGTGGTGGTTGGAGTGGCGCAGCTCGGGTATGGCGCCGGATACAGCAGAGTAGGGATTCTTCAAGTCGGTGGGGGCGTAGGCTGCACCGCATACTTCGCAGTTGTCGCCGTATTGGTCCTTTGCGCCGCATTTCGGGCATTCGCCCTTGATGAAGCGATCCGGCAGGAACATATGCTTCAGCGGATCGTAATATTGCTCGATAGAGCGCACTGCGATGAGATCGTTCGTCCTGAGCGTGCGATAGATACCCTCGGCGAATTCCCGGGTTTCGCCGGAATTGGTCGATCCGTAGTTGTCGAACGCCACATGGAAAGCCCGGAAATCGTCGAAATGCTCCAGCCACACCCGTGCGATCAGTTGCTCCGGGGTGACGCCTTCCTTTTCGGCGCGCAGCATGATGGGCGTGCCATGGGTGTCGTCGGCGCACACGTAATGGCAGGTGTTGCCGCGCATCTTCTGGAAGCGGACCCAGATATCGGTCTGGATGTATTCGACGAGGTGGCCTAAGTGGATGCTTCCGTTGGCATAAGGCAGGGCGGAGGTGACGAGGATTTTACGCGGCATATTGCTGGGTTCCTTGGATAAGGCGCGATTGTAGCAAAACCCGCACGCGGCTGCGGAATTGGGTAAAATCGCGCCCCAGCGAAATACACCATCATCCAGGGAACAACGATGAGCATCAAAGCAGACAAATGGATACGCCGCATGGCGGAACAGCACGGCATGATTGAGCCGTTCGAGCCGAATCAGGTGAAAGAAGTGGACGGCAAAAAGATCGTGTCCTACGGCACGTCGAGCTACGGCTACGACATCCGCTGCGCACGCGAATTCAAGCTGTTCACCAACATCAACAGCACCATCGTCGACCCCAAGAACTTCGACCCGAATTCATTCGTGAATGTGGAAGCCGACTATTGCATCATTCCGCCCAATTCCTTTGCACTGGCGCGCACCGTCGAATATTTCCGCATCCCGCGCAATGTGCTGACTATCTGTCTTGGCAAGAGTACCTATGCGCGTTGCGGCATCATCGTCAACGTCACCCCGTTCGAGCCGGAATGGGAAGGCTATGTGACGCTGGAATTCTCCAACACCACCCCGCTGCCCGCGAAGATCTACGCCAACGAAGGCGTGGCACAAGTGCTGTTCTTCGAGAGCGACGAAGTGTGTGAGACCTCGTATAAAGACCGTGGCGGCAAGTATCAGGGCCAAGTCGGCGTCACGCTGCCGAAGACCTGATGTTGCAAGCTGGGCAAATCATCTGGCGCTCTAGCGAAGGCAAAGTTATCGCCTGCGTGGAGAAGAACAAGGTACTGCAAGAGAACCTGGTCGAGATACGTCAGGTCTGCCAGGACGCACTCGATGATGCGGTACTCATGGGTTGCGACGAACAGCAGTTCCGTCAAGTGTTGGCCAATTTGGTCGAACAGCTTAAAAACCCCTATCCGCAACGCGAATAGCGCTTTTCGTATTTCCCCTGCTACATATAAAACCTGCGACAATCCGCGCCACTTTAGTTAGTTATCCCCTGTAGGGAGTCATCCATGAAATTTAACTTTCCCATCATCATCATCGACGAAGATTACCGTTCGGAGAATGCCAGCGGTCACGGTATCCGTGCGCTGGCCGATGCGCTTGAGAAAGAAGGCATCGAAGTCGTCGGTATGACCAGCTACGGCGATCTGACCTCGTTCGCGCAGCAACAGAGTCGCGCATCGGCCTTCGTGCTATCCATCGACGATGAAGAATTCGGCGCGGGGAGCGAGGAAGAAACGGAAGTCGCGCTGAGGACATTGCGCGCGTTCGTGGAAGAGATCCGCTACAAGAACTCCGATATTCCCATTTATCTTTACGGCGAGACTCGCACTTCGCGTCACATCCCGAACGACATCCTGCGCGAACTGCACGGCTTCATCCACATGCACGAGGACACGCCGGAATTCGTGGCGCGCCACATCATCCGCGAGGCGAAGTCCTACCTCGACACCCTGGCGCCGCCGTTCTTCCGCGCGCTGGTGGATTATGCGCAAGACGGTTCCTATTCCTGGCACTGTCCCGGACACTCGGGCGGCGTGGCGTTCCTGAAGTCGCCGGTGGGCCGCATGTTCCACCAGTTCTTCGGCGAGAACATGTTGCGTGCCGACGTGTGCAATGCGGTGGATGAACTGGGGCAGTTGCTCGACCACACCGGCCCGGTGGCGGCCTCCGAGCGCAATGCGGCGCGTATTTTCAATGCCGACCATCTGTTCTTCGTCACCAACGGCACATCCACTTCCAACAAGATCGTATGGCACTCGATGGTGGCGCCGGACGACATCGTGGTGGTGGATCGTAACTGCCACAAATCCATCCTGCACGCGATCATAATGACCGGCGCTGTGCCGGTGTTCCTGACGCCGACGCGCAACAACTTCGGCATTATCGGACCGATTCCGAAATCGGAGTTCGAGCGCGAGACCATCCAGAAGAAGATCGACGCCAATCCGTTCATCAAGGACAAGACCAAGAAGCCGCGCATCCTCACCATCACGCAGAGCACTTACGACGGGGTGATGTACAACGTGGAAATGTTGAAGGAGATGCTGGACGGCAAGATCGACGCGCTGCACTTCGACGAAGCCTGGCTGCCCCACGCGGCGTTCCACGATTTCTACAGAGATATGCACGCTATCGGCAAAGACCGTCCTCGCGCAAAAGAATCCATGGTGTTCTCCACCCAGTCCACGCACAAACTGCTGGCCGGTTTGAGCCAGGCCTCGCAGATTCTGGTACGCGACAGCGACGCGCGCAAACTGGACCGGGACTGTTTCAATGAAGCCTATCTGATGCATACCTCGACTTCGCCGCAATACGCCATCATCGCCTCGTGCGACGTGGCGGCAGCGATGATGGAACCGCCGGGCGGAACCGCACTGGTGGAAGAATCCATCTCCGAAGCGCTCGACTTCCGCCGCGCCATGCGCAAGGTGGATGAAGAGTGGGGTGCGGATTGGTGGTTCAAGGTGTGGGGTCCGGATTATCTTTCGGAAGAAGGCATGGCCGAACGCGAAGACTGGGTGCTGCGCACCGAAGATCGCTGGCACGGCTTTGGCAAACTCGCCGAAGGCTTCAACATGCTCGATCCGATCAAAGCCACCGTCATCACGCCGGGGCTGAATGTCGACGGCGATTTTGCGGACAGCGGTATCCCGGCCAGTATCGTCACCAAATATCTGGCCGAGCACGGCGTGGTAGTGGAGAAATGCGGCCTGTATTCCTTCTTCATCATGTTCACCATCGGCATCACCAAGGGACGCTGGAATACCATGGTGACCGAGCTGCAACAGTTCAAGGACGATTACGACAAGAACCAGCCGTTGTGGCGCGTGCTGCCGGATTTCATCGTCAAGAATCCGCGCTATGAAAAGATCGGCCTGCGCGACCTGTGCGACCAGATCCACGGTATCTATAAAGCCAACGATGTGGCACGCCTCACCACCGAGATGTATCTGTCCAGTATGGTGCCGGCGATGAAACCGTCGGATGCGTTTGCCAAAATGGCGCACGGCGAGGTCGAGCGTGTGGCTATCGACGATCTGGAAGGGCGTATCACTGCCGTGTTGCTCACACCGTATCCGCCGGGCATTCCTCTGCTGATTCCGGGCGAATGTTTCAACAAGACCATCGTCGATTACCTCAAGTTCGCGCGCGAGTTCAACAAGAAATTCCCCGGCTTCGAGACCGACATCCACGGCCTGGTAGCGGAGAAGAACAACGGCGATCGCGAGTATCACGTGGACTGCGTGAAGTAACGATCCGGTGTTTCATTCGCGGAGGCTCACATGAGTTTGTCTCTCGTGCTGTTGATGGTGCTGGCGCTCGGTCTGTTCGGGTTCACCGGCAGTCTGTGGTGGTTGATAGGTGCACTGACCTTGTTATGGCTGTGGCGCTTCCTGTTCGGCACCTACATGCTGCGCGAAAAGGAGATGCCGCCGCCGGTGATGTTGTATCCGCTGGGCATGCCGCCCGTGAGCGACTTCCGGGGGCAGTTCCGCAACCTGCTGGGTGCGGTGGTGAAGCAGCGCCACGGCAGATATCCGGATGAACGCCAGCTCGACGGCATCTTGCACGACCTCGGCGAAACGCCATCGACTCCCGCACCCGTTGCACTGCCGGACACCCCATCCGATCTTGTCGTCATCATCGTCTCCGGCGTATTGTGGGAATGCGTTTCCGATGTCTCACTGCCGTTTGGGCGGGGCAAGTCGGTGGATATCGCAACCGAATACGATTACCTCAAGCCGCGCTATTCCGAGATCGAAGTCGTACACGTGCGCGGTATCGCCACCTCGGAACACAACGCCAAGATCGTCGAAGCAGCCATCCGCAAACACAAGGACGCTGCCAACGTCATCATCGTAGCCTACTCCAAAGGCGTGCCCGACACACTGGAAGCGCTGCGACGCATGGGCAACGACAAGCCGCGCAATCTGCGTGCATTGGTCAGCGTGGCCGGGGTGGTCAGCGGCAGTCCGCTGGCCGACTGGCTGAATCGCTATAAGAAGATATTGGAACTGTTGCCGACGCCAAGCACTTGTTCGCACATCAACGAGAACTTCCTGAAAAGCATCAGCCGTAACCGTTGTCTGCATTGGCTTGCGCAGCATTGGAGCAGCATGCCGCAGGGCATACGCTACTACTCGCTGGTCACCTTCACCACACCGCAACGTATGCACTGGTTTTTGCGTCTGCTCTACGCCAAGCTCGCCGAAGTGGAACCGCGCAACGACAGCCACATGCTTATCCATGATCAGGTGCTGCCGGGTGCCGACCTGCTCGGCTACGTGAAGAGCGACCACTGGGCCGTGGCGCTGCCGTTCAACCGATCAACGCGCTCGTTATGGAACTACCTGTTGCGCAACAACAATGCTTTTCCGCGCGAAGTACTGTTCGAAGCGATCTTGCGTTACGTGGAAGACGATTTGCAGAGCAAATGAACAATCCTGAACTCGACACATGACAGAAGAAAACGACAAACTGCGCATCGATAAATGGCTGTGGGCAGCGCGCTTCTTCAAGACGCGCAGCCTCGCCGCCGAAGCAATAGAAAGCGGCAAGGTGACCATCAACGAAGCACGCGTCAAGCCTGCCAAATCTCTTTGCGTGGGTGATCATTTGGACATCCGCCTCGGGCAATATACTTTTGAAGTAGTCGTTCAGGCACTTTCCAACAAGCGCGGCCCCGCGCCGCAAGCGCAGAAACTTTATCGCGAAAGTGATGGGAGTCGTGCACGCCGTGCCGAGATCGCCGCCAATCTCAAAGCACTGCCGCAACCGACATTCAAAGGTAGACCGACCAAACGCGATCGGCGCGAGATCGAGCGCTTCGAATCGACAACCAAGGATAGCACCAAGGGTGCATCGGGCGATTTTGAGTAAGGGCGGTTGGGGCTGCGCGGAAATTCAAACTCGACACCATTCAATATGACAAACGAAACCAGCAGCAAACCGCGCACTCCAAAATGGCGCAGCATTGCCATCAACGTGGCGCTTTTCATCGTGGTCATTGCGGGCGTCCGCGCTTGGCAGCAACGCGACATGGTCAGCGGCGCAGCGCCAGCCCTGCAAGGGGTTACTCTCTCGGGCCAACCCTACACTTTGCCCGTGCATCCCGCGCGGCCGGTGCTGGTGCATTTCTGGGCGACATGGTGTCCGATCTGCCGCACCGAACAGAGCTCCATCGTTGCCATCGCACATGATCATCCGAACATCATCACTATCGCCATGCAAAGCGGCAAGCCGGAAGAGGTTGCCAAGTACATGCGCGAACAGGGAATAGATTTTCCGGTAGTGAATGATGCCGATAACAGCCTCTCCAACGCTTGGGGCGTGCATGGCGTACCGGCCAGCTTTATCATCGCGCCCGACGGGAAAATACGCTTTGTAGAGGTCGGCTATACCAGTGGATTAGGACTCAGGCTGCGACTTTGGTTGGCTGGAATAGTGTGATTTAGGTTGAGTAGTCCAGACTTCCTCTGACAGGCATTGTCCGATGTTCGGCCTTAGCGGAAGCTCAGGAAAGAGGTGCGCTATTTCTGCTATGTGCCATCTGCGGAACTTCACCTATGCCAAGCTGAACGACCGGTATTGATTGCGCAACGGACACCGGGGAAATGTTCGACGTTGCGTATTACGAGGAAGTCCGCCAGTCAAAACAATACCAACCCACCTCCGATTACGATGCAAAGTCGGCCACCGATTCCCGTCTTGAAACCGCCACCTGAAATAATGGCAATCTCAACCTACCGTATTGGTACCTGTCACGTGTGGCTATTGTTTGATTGGGTATAGGCCGCTATCTAGACCGAATGGCATATTGACGTCTACCTTGATATGGGTATAGTCGCGCGCATTGTTCACCAGATCGGGAGTTTGAAGAATGGATGCTCGGATGCAGAAACATCGAATGACACTTTGGCTGGGGAGGCTGCTTGTCGTGCTTTCTCTTGCGACATCTTGGGGGACGCAGGCAGCCGTAGAGTCTGTCCCGCCTACCAACAATATTTGGTTCTCAAGTTGGCTTACAGAGCCAGCCTGTGCTATTACTTACTATAGTTCTTTTGAAGGAGCGCTTCAAGGCACGTTGAGTTGTGCATGCAGGACTTCTAACGCCCATAACTGCACTTTGGTTAGTGCTAGTTTGCAAAGTCAGGATAGCAACTACATCTCGTATGCAATCGATTTCAGTATAGTCTCTGCTAATGGTTTTCAGGATATAGGGGGCGAAATGATTTTTGGTGAAGTGACGTGCCCTGAGCCAACCATCAACCCAACAGTTCCATATAAATATAACATCACCACTAACATGTGCGAACGTAGGGCATCCTTCACCATCACCCTCTTAGCCGGCCTCGAAATTGAACCTTCAAACGACTCGACGACCTACACCCTGCCAATCATAGCCACCGTCAAAGATCAAAGCGGTCAAGCACCCAATCCCGGCGTAACAGTACACGTCAGCCTCAAGGTTGATTCCAAAAGCGGTGGACATGACCACGGCGACAGCACTCGCCCAAGAGGTGGCATTGCCGAACTGGATACTTGTCCTTCAGACGATGTATGCTGGCCGAGTCCGCAATCAATAGATGGCAAAGGTATGACAGATGGAAATGGACAGGTCGTGTTCAACTTCAACCCGCCGGATGCCTCTGGCATACATACCATTTCGGCTACTTGTGACAAATGCACTAATACTGCAACGGCGAATATTAATGTGATGGTGGATGGCTTGTGGCCGATATCAGCTTCAACATATTACGCACTAACCGAAGATGGTAGTTCCAAGGTCATCGGTAGCACGACAGAACATAGCAGCAACCATTACATATCCAGCGAAGCTCAGCAGAAACTTTGGACATTGGCGATGGATTTCTACAACTACCAGTTACTAAACGGTGCTAGCAAACCTACGTTACTTCATTTGAATGATGCGAGCCTTAAGTGGGGTGGTCTGTTTGATAAAGATGGCGATTGGGTTCCCGAGCATAAAGAGCACAGACGAGGATCGGTTATTGACGTGCGTGCAAATTCCACTGCAGGAGCAATACCACCTGAGCTTTTCAAGAAATACATAGAGATGGCTACAAAATTGGGAATAGATCCTCATTTGGAATACATTGGAGATCCCCTTAATCAACATTTCCATACACGCTTGCTCAATAGAAAGGAATAGAAATGCGTTCACTATTTTCGATGGTCAGCGTTGTTTTCGTGTCCGTAGCCATTATTTCAGAAGCCTACGGACTCCCGAGCGAAAGCATAGTTCTTGACCCTAATACTGGCGACTATCAAATTACATATTTTGGTACTGGTAGTCCGGGAAATAAAAAGAATAAAGTATTGCGCCAAGCCATACTTGTCCCCGCCACAAAAATAAATCCAATCGTTGGATCGATATTCAGATTGCGTGAGACGGACGTTGCGTATTCCTATCGCGTAAAAAACGGCTCGGTCAGCCGACAATCTTTGATTTCATTTATCATCGACCCAGTCAGCGATATTGTATCTTCGGCCCCTCTGCCGAAGCGCAGGCAAGATATTGCTATTAGCACTATCGAGCAGTTCGATAAAATTGGTCGGGCGGCCATTACCGTGCCACGTGATTGGGATGGAAGTGTATTGACGAGCGATGCAGGTGGATTGCGAATTGCGTGGGGATATTTTCTCTTGAATACACCCAGCGCAGGATTGATTGCAGGATCAAGCCAAGATGGATTTGGATATTCCAGTAAAGATATTCCGGGAATTGGAATCGCCCAATTTCGAGGGAACAGTCCTGTGTTTGGGTTTGTTGATGAGGGCCCAACTGGAGAAATCGACAAGCAACTGTACAAACTAACGCAAAATAACTTTGTCTCTCGCAGCTTGGCTATTCCAACCATTGCCGTGCCCGTCCCCTTCGATGCCGCCGTCCTGCTCGACAGCATCCGCACTCAAGTTGCGACATGGCCGGGCAAACAGTTGCTTGACCCAGCCTTCGCTGCCCAGTTGGATCGTTACATGGTTGCCGCTGCCAACGCCTATCGCAGCAACCAACCCAAGGCAGGCAAAGAAAACATCGAGTCAGTGCGCAGGCTGCTGGAGCACGAACACAAATACCTGGATCACGACGATGAAGACAATGACGACACTCCCGAACACAAACATGCAACACGCTTAAGCATCGACCGGCTTGCGGCACGGGTTCTAGATTTCGATTTGAGGTATGTGCTCAAGCGGATGGAGCATGAACACGATCACGATGATGGCGATAGAAAGAAGGATCGATAACAGATACCAGACGCTTTATCAACAATCTGCGGATGTCTGGCATGTGCAGACTGAACGCTACACACTGAGCACAAGAGCCCGCCTGCATGGCGGGTTTCTTCTTCAGGGACCGCTTTGCATACAAGCAGCCGCTCAGAGGTTTCACATTGAGGGTCGGGTGTGGGTCGGGAGCGGAAGTAAATCCTCCTAGTTCTCGATGACCGCAAAGGCCGAACATCGGACAATGCCTGTCAGAGGAAGTCTGGACTACGATACATAAGTTAAGGTTCCAGCAACTGCTTTGTCCGATGTAGTCCGTTCGACATTCCGACTGATACTATTCTTTTACTGGCGGCGCGGCACGATATTGCCCTTGCATTGCAAGCATCCATCCGGGATATTCCGGTGACAGTGCGCTTGCCTCATCCAGTGTCTTTAATTCCGCTTCAGCCAGAACCAATTTTGTGGACGCAAGATTGTCTTTTAGTTGTTCCATACGGCGCGCCCCGATGATGATGCTCGACACTTGTTGTTTGCTCAAAATCCACGCCAATGCAACTTGAGCAACCGATACGCCGTGTGCCTTTGCGATTGGTTCCATCGCACCGAGGCAAACAAAAGCTTTATCCTTGTTCAACGGGGGAAAATCGAAACTTGAGCGACGGGAACCTTCAGGGGCAACTTGATCGCGTTTGAATTTTCCGGACAAGAAACCGCCCGCAAGAGGACTCCAAACCATGAGCCCCAGTTTTTGGTCTTGAACCAAAGGAAAGATTTCACGCTCCAGATCACGCCCGGCGATTGAATAATAGGCCTGTACGCTCTCAAACTCATTCCAGTGGTTGAGTCTCGAAATCCCCAGGGATTTCATTATTTGCCAGGCTGCCATATTGCACAGGCCGATGTAACGGATCTTCCCGGATTGTACGAGGTCGTTGAGTGCTGAAAGTGATTCTTCAAAAGGTGTCAGCGGGTCGAAGCCATGCAATTGATAGAGATCGATATGGTCCAACTGCAGGCGTTTGAGGCTTGCGTCGACCTCGTTGAAGATATGAAAACGCGATTGGCCCCGCCCATTGGGTGTCTCATTCATGATGCCGGTGGATTTCGTGGCAACCACGATCTCATCTCTGGGCAAGCGATTATTCTTGATAGCCTGTCCAAGTAATCTTTCCGATTCACCCAGCGAATAAACGTTGGCAGTATCGAAGAAATTAATACCCTGATCGAAAGCTTCGCGTACCAACAGATCAACTTCCGGTTGCTGGAGGCCGCCCATGACTTCCCAAATTCCTTTGGCACCGAAAGTCATTGTGCCCAGACATAGCTCGGAAACATAGAGCCCCGTATTCCCTAACAGTCGATATTTCATGGTTACAAACTCCTATCAAAATTTGAAGAATGACGGTGATCAGGAAAATACGTACCGCCCGTTTTTGTCTGTTCGCGTCATTCGAGGAATCAATCATAGCCAAATGTAAGGGTGGCGGATTATTTGGTCGAAATATTCTTGAGGTGCTTATTTGCACAACATCCCCCAGCCATTTCATGGCAAGTAACAAGGTCATTGTCTCGGCTAACTGCGCAGGACGTTCGATAACGCACAGAACAATACGGTAGCGAATGTCAAAGTGTGATTGTGAGTCCATCGGACAGACTTAAGTTTACAACGGCATCACGCTCATCCGCGTTCAATATAAAAATCCGGGTACGGTTGGAAATGCCAAGAGGACTTGTTAGAACATACTTACCACATACTAAAAGAGGAAAAAATGAAAAAAATTCATTCAAAATTAATTGCACCGATTGCTCAAATAGTACGCTGGGCAATAGTGGGCGTTTTTTCTGTCATCGTTGCTTTGCCTGTGATCACTGCGATCAACAGTTAGATTTGACAAAAAGTTGAGCAAAATGAATTCGCTCTTCCTCCGTCTGTCCCGATAAACAGGGATTTGGCGACTAGCCGCCTGTACCACCTGATTAAGCCACTATCACGGCAATTCGTGGCTTATCACCATAAACGCATTTATTCAGCGCTTCCCAAAAGGTACCCGAGGCGGATTGCTTCGGCGAAATTTTCTTGATGTACATCTTTTCACTCCGGTCTCCTGCCAGTCCCCGGCGCAACAGACATGGTCCTCAACATTATTTAATTGCGCGAGAAGTTCGATAACACACAGAACAATAAAGTAATAAATGTCAAAGTACACGGGTGAATCCGGTCGTATGTAGTTCGCAGCAGTTTATCAACTTGGCAGACGTGGGATTCTTGAGTTGTATAGGAATTACCCAAGGAGGTTGTTGTGAAAAGAATGATGAAGTATGTAGCGGCAACACTGCTGTATGCAATTGCGCTTCCGGCGGCTATGGCGGGAGGGTTCTACGGTGCGTTTGATGTGGGACAAACAAGCGTAAGGGACACATGCAATGGCGGGTTGGCAGGAGCATGTAGCGATACCTCTACTGCGCTCCGGCTTGGCGGGGGCTATCAGTTCGTTCCGATGTGGGCGGCAGAAGTCAGTTATGGTACTTATGGTAAGGCTAGTACTGGAACTGCAGCAGGTGATTGGCAGACTAGCGGTCTGCAGGCATCTGGAGTAGGTACTTTTCCGGTGTGGGAAGCTATTTCTGTGATTGGAAAAGTTGGTCTGGCCCGGACAGACTTTAAGCTCACAACGGCATCCCGTTCTTCCACGACAACTAATTTGGCCATTGGCGTCGGTGCCCAATACGCGTTCAGTAAGGTCATAGATTTCCGTGCCCAATATGAAAATCTGGGTACGATCGGAGATGCCAATACGACCGGCACGACAAAATTAATACTTCTTTCGGCAGGCGTTCTTTTCAGGTTCTGATCTTGTCGGTTCTTCACAAAACGGCTCCACGATGTTGGAGCCGTTTTGTTTTACGCATTGATTCAGGACAGATGAATGGTGCGCATTCAGAAAAATATATTTACACGAGTCTATTGAATTCACTTTTAGTAATCTGGGTACGGCAAGCTTCACGTCGAAGCGTGACGACAGCTTTGTCAACGATGCAGATAAGGCGTACGTTATTAGTACCGCAACACTGCCGTTCAACCCGTAAATAACAGGAGGAATCTACATGTATAAAATCAAAT
>CABEBA010000120.1_pt1 | contig 12960 bp, 12 predicted proteins | sample 3132531 | NCBI WGS metagenome assembly CABEBA01 (sample SAMEA5534344, study PRJEB31848) | metagenome | biome: tundra; feature: field; material: soil | place: USA | collected 2013-05 | depth 0.45 m
GCGTTTCCGCTTCCCCGTCCTGTTGCCTGCCGGATCGAATCCGGCATGCCGCGTTGCTTACTTCTTCTTGTTCTGGATCATGTCGTGCATGATCGGCGCAAGGATGATCTCCATCGCATGGCTCATCTTACCGCCGGGCGTCACCAGGGTGTTCGCACGAGACATGAAGGAGCTCGGGATCATGTTGAGCATGTAGGGAAAGTCCACGCCCTTCGGATCGCGGAAGCGGATGACCACGAAGCTTTCGTCCGGTGTCGGGATGTCGCGTGCAATAAAGGGATTGGATGTATCCACCGTGGCCACGCGCTGGAAGTTGATGTGCGTGCGCGAGAACTGCGGGGTGATGTATTTGATGTAGTCGGGCATGCGGCGCAGGATGGTGTCCACGGTCGCTTCGGCGGAATAGCCGCGCTCGGCCTTGTCGCGATGGATCTTCTGGATCCATTCGAGGTTGACCACGGGCACCACGCCGATGCCCAAGTCCACGTACCTGCCCGCGTCATACTTGTCATCTTTCGCCAATCCATGCAAACCTTCATAGAACAGCAGGTCGGTGTCTTTTTCGATGTCTTCCCATGGTGTGAACACGCCGGCTTTGAGGTCGGTCAGATTAAAGTGCTTGTTGTGTTCGGCTGCTTCAACATCGCTGTGAACGTAGTAGCGGCGTTTGCACATGCCTGTTTCGCCGTAGGTCTTGAACATCTCCTCGATCTTGTCGAAGCTGTTGGCTTCCGGACCGAAATGGCTGAAAGAGTTGTTGCCGGCTTTGGCTGCTTCGGCTGCGGCAGCACGGAACGCCATGCGGTCCAGACTGTGCAGGCTGTCGCCCTCGACTACGGCGGCTGTCATGTTCTCGCGGCGGAAGATGTTTTCAAACGCGCGTTTGACGGTGGTGGTACCGGCGCCGGACGAGCCGGTGACGGCGATAACTGGGTGTTTACGGGACATAATCCACTCTCCTGAATGATATGAATAAAATTTTTGGACGGCGATTTTAGCAGAACCCCCACGTTGCCGCTAACGCGCAATCTAACGGCCCACTTCGAAACACGCCTTACCGATATAATGTCGGCCTATTTTCGCCCAGCATCCATAAAACGACGTTCATCATGCAACAAAACTACTCGCCCAAAGAAATCGAAGCCGCCGCCCAACAACAATGGGAGACCTCCCAGGTATTCCGCGCCAGGGAAGACAGCCCAAAACCGAAATATTATTGCCTGTCGATGTTCCCCTACCCTTCCGGCAAGCTGCACATGGGCCATGTGCGCAATTACACGATCGGCGACGTGCTGAGCCGCTACCACCACATGAAGGGTTTCAACGTGATGCAGCCCATGGGCTGGGACGCGTTCGGACTGCCCGCCGAGAACGCAGCGATGGCCAATAACGTGCCGCCCGCCGCGTGGACGTATTCCAACATCGAATACATGAAGCAGCAGTTGAAGTCGCTGGGGCTGGGCGTCGACTGGTCGCGCGAAGTGACCACTTGCAAGCCGGACTATTACCGCTGGGAGCAATGGCTGTTTACGCGCCTGTTCAAAAAAGGCGTCATCTACAAGAAGACAGCCACGGTGAACTGGGACCCGGAAGACAACACCGTGCTGGCCAACGAGCAGGTGATAGACGGACGCGGCTGGCGTTCCGGTGCGCTGGTGGAAAAGCGCGAGATACCGATGTATTTCTTCCGCATCACGCAATATGCCGATGAACTGTTGAAAGATCTGGACACGCTTTCCGGCTGGCCGGAGCAGGTGAAGACCATGCAGGCCAACTGGATCGGCAAGAGCTACGGGGTGCGTTTTGCCTTTCCCTATGAACTGGACGGCAAGCAGGACAAGCTGTGGGTGTACACCACGCGCGCCGACACCATCATGGGCGTGACCTTCGTTGCCGTGGCGGCGGAGCATCCGCTGGCGACCCGCGCGGCTCAAGACAATGCACTGCTCGCAATTTTCATCGAGGGATGCAAGCACGGTGGCGTAGCCGAAGCGGACATTGCCACCATGGAAAAAGCGGGCATGGACACCGGCTTCAAGGTCACACACCCGCTGACCGGCGAACAATTACCGGTGTGGGTCGGCAACTATGTGCTGATGGGCTACGGTGAAGGCGCAGTGATGGCTGTACCTACTCACGATGAAAGAGATTTCCATTTCGCGCAAAAATACGCAGATCAACTCTCTCCAATTAAACCTGTAATCATCCCTGCTAACTGGGATGTATCCAAAGTTGGAGAAACTAGAGGTGAGTTTGGAGCCCCACGTTTACTTAATGGTACGGGAGCTAATATCAGTACCCCCATGGGTAACTACAGCAATTTCCTGGACTGGCAACAGTGGAGTGAAATCTTCGAGCAGAAAGGTATTTGCGTAAATTCTGGTAAATACGACGGCCTGAATTTCGAGCAAGCCGTGGATGCTATCGCTGCCGACCTCGCAGCCAAAGGCCTGGGCGAAAAGAAAGTGCAGTTCCGCCTGCGCGACTGGGGCATCTCGCGCCAGCGCTACTGGGGTTGCCCCATCCCCATCATCCATTGCCCGACTTGCGGCGATGTGTCGGTGCCGGATGATCATTTGCCGGTGAGACTGCCGGAGAACGTGGTGCCGGACGGTGCAGGTTCTCCGCTGGCGAAGATGCCGGAATTCTACGAATGCACTTGCCCGCAATGCGGCGGCAAGGCAAGGCGCGAGACGGACACCATGGATACCTTTGTGGAATCGTCGTGGTACTACGCTCGCTACGCCAGCCCGCAATGCACTACCGGTATGGTGGACAAGGCCGCAGCACAAAAATGGCTACCGGTGGATCAATACATCGGCGGTATCGAGCACGCGATATTGCACTTGCTGTATGCGCGCTTCTTCCACAAGCTGATGCGCGACGAAGGCCTGGTGCAAGGCGACGAACCGTTCAAGAATCTGCTCACACAGGGCATGGTGGTCGCACCGACGTTCTACCGGGAGGAAGCCTCCGGCAAGAAGCTGTGGATCAACCCCGCCGACGTGGAAGTGGCGATGGACGCGAAGGCGCGCCCCATCGGCGCGAAGCTGATCGCCGACGGACACCCCGTCATCATCGGCGGCACGGAGAAGATGTCGAAGTCAAAGAACAACGGCGTCGATCCGCAAGCGATTATTGATGCCTATGGCGCGGACACGGCACGCCTGTTCATGATGTTCGCCGCACCGCCCGACCAGCAACTGGAATGGTCGGATACGGGAGTGGAAGGCTCGTTCCGTTTTCTGAAGCGTGTGTGGAAAGCAGTCCACGACCATGTCGAAAAGGGCGTGGTTGCTGCCTATATCAATGGCGAACCGAGCCCGAACGCCAAGGCGCTACGACTGCAGTTGCATCAGACCATCCAGAAGATCGACGACGACTACGGCCGCCGCAAGACTTTCAACACCGCGATCGCGGCAATCATGGAGTTGCTCAACGCCTTGGGTAAGTTCGACGAGGACAGCCCTATTGCGCGTAGCGTGGCGCAAGAGGTGCTGGAGAATGCAGTGCTGCTGCTCTCACCCATTGCCCCGCACATCGGGGAAGCACTGTGGAGTGAGTTGCGCCCCGGCAGCAAACTGATCGACCAAGCTTTTCCCAAAGCCGACCCGGCTGCGCTGGTGCAAAACGAGATCGAACTGATGATCCAGGTAAACGGCAAACTGCGCGGCAGTTTGTGCGTGGCGAAGGACACCGACAAGGCAACGCTGGAACAACTCGCACTCGCGCATGAGGCGGTGCAAAAACAACTCGCGGGAGGAACGGCGAAGAAAGTCATCGTCGTGCCCGGTCGCTTGATCAATGTGGTGATCTGATGACGAACATGCTGCGACTCCTGTTACTTGCCGCGACCCTGTCGCTGACTGCTTGCGGCTTCCACTTGCGCGGCAGCAATCCCAGTGATGTCGCATTTGCATTCAAGTCGCTATATTTGAAAGCATCAGGGGAAACGCCATTCGTCGCCGATCTGCGGCGTATGCTGATCGCCAACAAGATCGCATTGACCACCACTCCCGACAAGGCAGATTTGGTACTGGAAGTCGTTTCCGAGCAGACCGTCAAACAGATCCTTTCCCTATCCAGCGCCGGTCGTGTACAGGAATATCAATTGTTCTACCGCGTCTCCTTGCGTGCTTACGATAACAATCAGACCGACTGGTTACCTGCGGATGAGATCTCGCTGTCGCGCATCCTGCCCTATGACGATGCGCAAGTGCTCTCCAAACAACAGGAAGAAGTGATGCTCTACCAAGACATGCGCAGCGATGCCGTGGCTCAGGCCGTGCGGCGCTTGAATAGAGCCAAGCCACAGCTGTAATGCCATGAGAATATCCAGCGAAGACCTGCCGCATCAGTTATCGAAGGGCCTGGGGTCGCTGTACGTCATCCACGGTGAAGCGTTGCTGCTCGCCATCGAAGCTGCCGATGCTATCCGCGCCGCCGCGCGTGAAGCGGGTTACAGCGAGCGCGAAGTTCTGATCGCGGAGCAGGGTTTCAAGTGGGCGGAACTGCGCAATAGCGCACAGAGCATGTCGCTGTTCTCCACGCTTAAGGTGATCGATCTGCGCATCCCTTCCGGCAAGCCCGGGGTGGAAGGTGCGCAGGCGTTGCAAGACCATTGCCAAAATCTGAATCCGGACACGCTCACGCTGATCTCGCTGCCGCGTCTCGACGCCGCGGCGATGAAAAGCAAATGGTTCACTGCACTGGAGCAGCACGCTACAGTTATCAGCGCCGATGAAGTCTCTCTCGCGGCATTGCCCGCATGGATATCCGCGCGCATGAAACGACAAGGACAATCCGCCGATGCAGATACACTGGCATTTCTGGCACAGCGCGTGGAAGGCAATCTGCTTGCCGCTTACCAGGAGATACAAAAACTCGCTTTGTTGTTTCCGGCTGGACCTCTTTCTTTTGATCAGGTAAAAGACTCAGTGATGGATGTGGCACGCTACGACGTGTTCAAATTGTCCGAGGCTATGCTGGCAGGCGATGCCGAGCGCTATGTGCGCATCCTCGACGGCTTGCGCGCGGAAGGCACGGCTACGGTATTGATCCTGTGGGCGCTGGCTGAAGACATCCGCACGCTGGCGAAAGTGTCGCGTGCCATGCAACAGAACGGCAACCTCTCCGGTGCATTGCGTGATGCGCGCGTGTGGGGCATTCGGCAGAAACTGGTTGAGCGAGCGGTTCGCCGTTTCACACCGACCTTCGCGGAACGCGCTTTGCGCCAAGCCGCGCAGATCGACAAACTGGTGAAAGGTCTGCGCCAGGGCGATGTGTGGGATGAACTGCTGCAACTCGGCGTGCGTTGTGCACGGGCAGGGGCACCAAAGGTAGGCAATCCGTCTCCAGCCATAGGCCGGACGGAATTGACACCACGATGAGCGAACATGAAGTCCTGCTGGTCATGACCAATCTGCCGGATCGCGTGACTGCGGAACGCATTGCGGAAACCCTGGTCACACAAGGTGTCGCCGCTTGTGTGAACGTGCTGGCCGAATGTACGTCGATCTATCACTGGGAAGGCAAGCTCAATCGCACCAGCGAAGTGCCGTTGCTCATCAAGACCACAAAAACGGCTTATCCGCGATTGCAAGATGCATTGCGTAAATTGCATCCGTATGAAGTACCGGAGCTCATCGCGTTGCCTGTCAGCGCCGGCTTGCCGGAATATTTGAACTGGGTCGTACAAGAAACTCAAGCAAGGAACCAAGCATGATGCGTCGTCTATTATTGATCTTGTTGCTGTGTACCGTGCCCTTGGCACACGCGGACTTTCTCTCATTCGGCAGCAAAAAGCCGAGCTTCCTGCCTGCGGATCAGGCTTTCGCGCTGGATGTGCATGCGATCGACCAGCACACGCTGATCGCCAGCTTTAAAGTCACACCGAGTTATTATCTCTATCGCGGCAAGATCAGCTTCAGCACTGCCGACGACAAGACCAGAATCGCGCGCGTCGATCTGCCCAAAGGCGAAACCAAGAACGATCCCAACTTCGGCACACTTGAGGTCTATCACCAATCCTTTCAGGCTGAAATCGTTCTGGACAAGGTGGACGCGACCAAGCCGCTGGTATTGAACGCGAGCTATCAGGGTTGTAGCGACAATGGCTTGTGCTACCCGCCCATCGAAAAGACGCTGAGCGTCGATCTGGTGCAAACAGTCAGCGCCGCAACTGCTCCTTTAGCAACGTTACCAGTCGCTTCCGGCAACGAGAACACGCAGATCGCCAAGTTGTTCAAGAATGGCAGCTTCTGGCTGATCGTGTCGTTCTTCTTCGGCGCGGGTCTGTTGCTTGCCCTGACGCCCTGCGTGTTCCCGATGATCCCTATCTTGTCCGGCATCATCGTCGGTCGCGGGCACAAGATCACCCATATGCACGCCTTCATTCTGTCGCTGGCTTATGTGCTGGGCATGGCGCTCACTTATGCCATCGCCGGTGTGGCAGCAGGTTATTCCGGCAACCTCATCTCCAACGCGCTGCAAACACCCTGGGTGCTGGGCAGTTTTGCCGCACTGTTCGTACTGCTATCGCTGGCCATGTTCGGTCTGTATGAACTGCAGTTGCCCACCGCGCTGCAAAGCAAACTGTCCGACACCAGCAACAAACTGCACGGCGGCCATCTCTCCGGCGTGTTTGCCATGGGTGCACTGTCTGCCATCATCATGGGACCGTGCGTCGCCGCCCCCTTGGCTGGCGCGTTGTTATACATAAGTCAGACCCATGATGCCGTTCTGGGTGGAACGGCATTGTTCGTCTTGGCGCTAGGCATGGGCGCACCGCTGCTGCTCATCGGCACTTCGGCCGGCGCATTGCTACCCAAAGCGGGTGCATGGATGGAAGCCGTAAAACGCTTCTTCGGCGTGATGATGCTGGCGATGGCGATCTGGATAGTCTCGCCGGTCATTCCGTTGGCCGCCCAGATGCTGCTGTGGGCAGCACTGTTGATTTTCTCGGCGATCTATCTGCATGCGCTCGACCCGCTGCCGCACAACGCGCAGGGAATAAATAAACTAGGCAAAAGTATCGGCATACTCGCCCTGCTGCTCGGTGTGGCTTACCTCATCGGCGCGCTGTCCGGCGCGCGCGACATCCTGCGCCCGCTCGGTAATATCGGTCGTGCTACTGCCGAAGTGCCAGCTACCCTGCGTTTCGAGCGCGTAAAAAGCGCGGCAGAACTGGATGCCCGTATCGCACTAGCCCAAGGCAAAACCGTGATGCTGGATTTCTATGCAGACTGGTGCGTCTCCTGCAAAGAAATGGAACGTTTCACTTTCAGCGATGCGGCAGTGCAAGCCAAACTGAAGAACACCGTGCTGCTGCAAGCCGATGTCACCGCCAACAGCGGGGACGACAAAGCCCTGCTGCAACGCTTCCAACTCTTCGGCCCGCCCGCGACTTTGTTCTTTGCCGCAAACGGCAAAGAACAGGCCGATTTCCGCGTGACCGGCTATCAGGATGCACCCCAATTTTTGCAGTCGCTAAAGAACGCCGGGCTGTAAGCTACAACATATTAAGGAGGAGCGATGTCCGACCTGAACGATCCACGAGTCTTCTTTGCTGCCGAGCGCACCCTGCTCGCCTGGAATCGCACCAGCCTCTCTTTGATGGCCTTTGGATTCGTCATTGAACGCTTTGGCCTGTTCGTCTCCATTCTGATACCACAACACAATGTACCCATGCAGCGCGGCATATCCTTCTGGACCGGGCTGGCTTTTGTGCTGCTGGGCGTGTTCGTTGCTGTCTTTTCCACGGTGCAATACAAGAAATTGCTGCGCACCCTGAAACCCATTGAGATCCCCGAGGGCTACCGCAGCGACCCCGGGGTCTTCACCAACCTGGTCGTGGCGGCATTGGGTATCGTTCTGATAGCTTATTTTTTCCACGGAGTCTAACTCACTGTCCGCAGGTCGTTTTTTCGCAATTCCCCCGAAAAGGTAGACAAACTCACCTATTTTCGGCAAACTTCGCCCCCCATGAAGAACATACTCGTCCTACACGGCCCTAACCTGAACCTGCTCGGCACACGCGAGCCGGAGGTCTATGGTTGCGTCACGTTGGACGAAATTAACACCAAGTTGTCGGTACTAGCCCAGACGAAGGGCGCAAAACTGGCTTACCTCCAAAGCAATGCTGAAGCTGCGCTGGTGGATCGTGTGCAACAGGCGCGCACCGATGGTACGGACTTCATCATCATCAACCCGGCGGCCTTCACTCACACCAGTGTCGCTATCCGCGATGCACTGGCGGCAGTCGCCATTCCGTTCATTGAAGTTCACCTTTCCAACGTGCATGCCCGCGAGGCTTTCCGCAAGGAATCGTATTTTTCCGATATCGCGGTCGGCGTCATCAGCGGCTTGGGCGCAACTGGCTATGAACTCGCTTTGCAATTCGCACTACAACATTCTGTAAGGAGCTAAAAATGGATCTGCGCAAACTGAAGACACTGATCGAACTGGTCGAAAACTCGGGTATCGCCGAGCTGGAATTGACAGAAGGTGAAGAGCATGTGCGCATCTCGCGCCACAGCACCTTCGCCGCTCCCATGCAGCATGTCTATGCCGCCGCTCCGCAAGCGGCACCCGCAGCGGCTGCCGCTCCGGCAGCTCCTGCCGCACCCGCCGTACCGGAAGGCCATGTAGTCAAGTCGCCGATGGTCGGCAGCTTCTACCGCTCCCCTTCTCCCGGTGCCAAGTCCTTTGTGGATATCGGCCAGAACGTCAACGAAGGCGATACTCTTTGCATCATCGAAGCGATGAAATTGCTGAACGAAATCGAAACAGACAAGGGTGGCGTGATCAAGGCCATACTCGTGGAAAACGGCCAGGCAGTCGAGTTCGGTCAACCTTTGTTCATCATCGGCTAACGCATCATGGCCGTTTTTGTACGCAAGCCCCGAACTGCTGCACCGCCGGAGAAACCCATCATGTTTGAAAAGATCCTCATAGCCAACCGAGGCGAGATCGCGCTGCGCATCCAGCGCGCCTGCCGCGAGATGGGCATCAAGACCGTCGCCGTGCATTCCGAGGCCGACGCTGACGCCAAGTATGTGAAGCTGGCGGACGAGTCCGTGTGTATCGGCCCCGCCCCGTCCAGCCATAGCTACCTGAACGTCCCCGCCATCATCAGCGCGGCGGAAGTGACCGACGCACAGGCTATCCACCCCGGTTACGGCTTCCTGTCCGAGAACGCCGACTTTTCCGAACGCGTGGAAAAATCCGGCTTCGTCTTCATCGGCCCGCGCGCCGAGACCATCCGCCTGATGGGCGACAAGGTCTCCGCCAAGAACGCCATGAAGAAAGCCGGCGTGCCTTGCGTACCCGGCGTGGACGGCGCCTTGCCGGACGACCCGGCCGAGATCATGCGTATCGCCAAGTTCATCGGCTACCCGGTCATCATCAAGGCATCGGGCGGTGGCGGCGGGCGCGGCATGCGCGTGGTACACACCGAGGCAGCGTTGCTCAACGCGGTGACCATGACCCGAAGCGAAGCGCAGGCCGCCTTCAACAATCCCGTGGTCTACATGGAAAAGTTCCTGGAGAACCCGCGCCATATCGAGATTCAGATACTGGCCGACCAGCACGGCAACGCCGTGTTTCTCGGCGAGCGCGATTGTTCCATGCAGCGCCGCCACCAGAAGGTGCTCGAAGAAGCACCGGCTCCGCATCTCAATTCAAAATTACGTGACAAGATCGGCGAACGTTGCGCCGAAGCCTGCCGCAAGATCGGTTATCGCGGCGCGGGTACATTCGAATTCCTGTACGAGAACGACGAGTTCTTCTTCATCGAAATGAACACCCGTGTTCAGGTCGAACACCCGGTCACCGAAATGATCACCGGCATTGACATCGTGCAGCAGCAGATTCGCATCGCCGCAGGCGAAAAATTGCCGTTCCGCCAAAAGGATATACAGTTCCGTGGACATGCTGTCGAATGTCGTATCAATGCCGAACATCCTTACACTTTCGTGCCCTCGCCCGGACGCATCACCAACTGGCACGTGCCCGGCGGCCCCGGCATTCGTGTCGATTCCCATGTATATAACAACTACTTCATTCCGCCGCATTACGATTCCATGATCGGCAAGATCATCGCTTACGGCGACACGCGCGATCAGGCCATCGCCCGTATGCGCACGGCATTGTCCGAGATGGTGGTGGAAGGCATCAACACCAATATTCCTCTGCATCAGGAATTGATGCAGGATGCAGCCTTCCTGCAAGGCGGGACCAGCATCCATTATCTCGAACACAAGCTGGCAGAGAAATCGAAGGGCAAGTAAGCGTGTCCTGGCTCACGCTGTCGGTGCGCGCTGAAGCTGATTACGCTGAAGCCCTGAGTGAGGCTCTCCTTGCGCGCGGCGCGCTGTCTGTCGACATGCTGGACGCGGATGCCGACACACCGGACGAGCAGGCCATCTTCGGCGAACCCGGCGAACCCACGTCTGCAGTCTGGCAACACAATCTCGTGAATGCGCTATTCGAGAGCGACACCGATGTCGCTGGCATCCTGCAAGCCAGCTGCGCCGAACTCGGCATCACCTCTCTGCCTGTACATCACATCGAAGCGCTGGAAGAAAGCGACTGGGTGCGTCTTACCCAGGCACAGTTCGACCCCATCCGTATTTCGCAACGCTTGTGGATTGTACCGACCTGGCACACGCCGACTGATCCCACTGCCATCAACATCGCGCTCGATCCCGGCCTCGCCTTTGGCACCGGCAGTCATCCCACCACACGGCTTTGTTTGCGCTGGCTGGACAGCAACCTGCGGAGAAACGAAACTGTACTCGATTACGGTTGCGGTTCCGGCATCCTCGCCATCGCCGCCATGAAGCTCGGCGCTGGTAGTGCCGTCGGTGTGGATGTGGATGCACAGGCCGTGATCGCCAGCCGTGACAATGCAGCAGCGAACCAGGTGTACGCAGATTTCAATTTGCCGGAAGGAACAGCACTTTCTCAATACGATGTCGTCGTTGCCAACATCCTCACCAATCCGTTGCGAGCACTGGCTCCGCTGTTGGCGGGTGCAACCAAGTCAGGCGGACGCATCGTGCTTTCCGGCATTCTTGCCGAGCAGGCAGAGGAAGTGATGCGAATTTACGCGCAATGGTTTGACCTTGCGCCTCCTGTATTGGAAGATGGATGGTGTTGTTTGTCGGGTGTAAAACGATGACCGAAATCACGCAATGCCCCAAATGTAGCACCCGCTTCAAAGTGACCGAGGCACAGCTCGATGCGCATGACGGTCTGGTGCGTTGCGGGCGTTGCCATGAAGTATTCGATGCAGGCAAACACCTGCACGACGACGAGCCCAGCCCTCAACTCAGTCTGCTCATCGAACCCGAGCAGCCAACGGGCGAAATCGATCTCACCCCCATTCCCAACGTACCCGAACTGGAAGAAGAACCGACCACTTTAGCGCAACAAGTTCAGTTCGTCGAAGAACTCACCGACGAAGTGCCGAAAATGCCGCCCAGAAAAACAAACTGGACAGCTATCTTGGTGGGCTTTCTGTTGACGCTGGTACTGCTGGCTCAGTCCGCCTATTTTTTCCGCATTGAGATCGGCACCAGTCTGCCCGGTCTCAAACCGCTGCTTGAGGATTACTGCACACTGCTTGAGTGCACTGTCGCCTTGCCGCAAAAGGCAGACCTGATCGTCATCGAATCGTCCGAACTTGAATCGGACCCCAGTCTAAGTAGCGTCGTCACGCTACACGCATTGGTTCACAACCGGGCGCACTACGCACAAGCCTACCCCAGTCTGGAACTCACGCTCACCAGCTTGCAAGATCAGTCCATCGCCCGCCGTGTGTTCCTTCCGGCGGATTATCTGAAAGTTGGAGAGGACGAGAAACAAGGCTTCCCCGCCAACCGGGATCTGGACATCAAGCTGCATCTGGATACTACCGACCTCAAACCGTCGGGGTATCGCTTGTTCCTTTTCTACCCGCATTAAAACTTCCGGTATAATTCTCCCGCCGTTCAAACCGACTGGGAGAGTGTGCTGATTCTGGGCACCGCCGAAGGCGCAACACCCGTAACCGCTCAGGCCCAAGAACCAATCGGAACAGGCAAATCTGGAGAGCGTCGGCATTGCCGGCCACCGAAGGGGCACACGGCTTCAATATATAGCCGTAATCTCTCAGGTACCAAGGACAGATGGGGCGCAGCGCGATTTCGTGCTGCGCCTTTTTTATTTTTAGTTACGACTAACATGAAGGTAAGTCTCCGCTGAAATTTTATTTTCGAAAGTGCATATGACGACTCTCAAACAGACTCCCTTGAATGCAGCACACCGCGCCATGGGTGCAAAGATGGTGGATTTCGGCGGTTGGGACATGCCGGTGAACTACGGTTCTCAGATCGACGAACACCACCAAGTCCGTAACGACTGCGGCATGTTCGACGTCTCGCACATGCGCGTGGTGGACATGAAGGGTGTCGGAGTACGCAAATTCTTGCGTTATCTGTTGGCCAACAACGTGGATAAACTGGCCATGCCGGGCAAGGCGCTGTATTCGGCGATGTTGCGCACGGATGGTCATGTGATCGACGACCTGATCGTCTATTTCATGACAGAGGAGTGGTTCCGCATCGTGGTAAATGCCGGCACCGCCGACAAAGATATTGCATGGATGAAGGCACAGGCGGCTACCCATGCGCTTACCCTGGACATCGCCGATCATCCCGAACTGGCGATGATCGCCGTGCAGGGACCGAATGCCCGGGAGAAAGTCTGGGAAGCACTTCCCGGCAGTCAGGAATTGAGCGCGAATCTTGTTCCGTTTAGTGCAGTGGAAATGGGTACGATGTTCATCGCACGCACCGGCTACACCGGCGAGGATGGTTTTGAGATCATGCTTCCGGCCAAGGCCGCACCATTCTTCTGGGCGACGCTCGCGGAAAAAGGCGTGAAACCTATCGGCCTCGGCGCACGCGACACGCTGCG
>CABEBA010000125.1_pt1 | contig 12738 bp, 15 predicted proteins | sample 3132531 | NCBI WGS metagenome assembly CABEBA01 (sample SAMEA5534344, study PRJEB31848) | metagenome | biome: tundra; feature: field; material: soil | place: USA | collected 2013-05 | depth 0.45 m
GTTGTAAGAGGCGATAACGTGATGCTTGGATACTGGAATAATCCTATATCGACAGCCGAAACACTGAAGGATGGATGGCTATACACCGGCGACAGGGGTTTTATGGATAGCGACGGTTTTCTGCATGTTCTTGGCCGGTTTAAGAGTTTGCTGATAGGAAGCGATGGCGAAAAATACAGTCCTGAAGGAATCGAGGAAGCCTTGATTGAACAATCGCCGTATATCGACCAATGCATGCTTTTCAATAACCAGAATGCATACACCTCCGGAATGATTGTACCCAACATGCCTTCAATTAATCGTGAAATTGAAAAGCGCGGTTTGAATCCCGGAACTGATGAAGCATCGAATGAAGCCTTAAAAATCATCCAGCATGAAGTGGATGCCTATAAATCGGGGGGTAAGTTTGCAAACTCATTTCCCGAGCGCTGGCTTCCATCCAGCATTGTCATCTTGCCTGAAGCATTCACCGAGCAAAATCAGCTGATTAACTCGACGATGAAAATGGTGCGCGGAAAAATTGCTGAGTACTTTAAGACTGAACTGGATTTTTTATACACTTCTGAAGCAAAAAGTATTTTTAACAAAATGAATTTGGAAGCTTTGAAAAAATGGCAAGTGCAAGACAATGACTAAAGTGCAATAGTTCAAAGATTGAATAGCGGCCCTTCCATCAGGCTCAACCGAAGTCCTTTTCAGAAAATCGACGGCGTCTCCTTTGGCCGGCTTTGGCCCGTTAGATAGTGCCGACAACGACGTCAGCTCTTGATCAGCACCAGAGACAAAGACGGCCAGTAGGTGATGATCAGCACGGCGACCAGCAGGATCGCGACGAAGGGCAGAACGGCGCGGAAGATTTCCAGCATCGGCCGGTCGAAGCGATACATGGCGATGAACAGATTCATGCCCATCGGCGGCATCAGGTAGGCGATCTCCATATTGGCGAGGAAAATGATACCGAGATGGACCGGGTGGATGCCGTAGCCCACCGCAATGGGCAGGATCAACGGCACCATGATCACTAGCGCGGAAAAAATATCCAGAAACATGCCGAGCGCGAGCAGGAACAGATTCAGCAACAGTAAGAAGCTGAACGCATTGTCCACATGGCTGCGAATGAAGCCGAACAGCTTGGTCGGAATCTCGGCGTCGATAAGATAGTTGGTGGAGGCCAGTGACATGCCCAGCACGATCAGAATCGCGCCGACCAGCACCATGGATTCGCGCATGATCTTGGGCAGGTTGGTAAAGCTGATCTCGCGGTGGATGAGCACCTCGACGATGAACACATAGATCGCCGTCACCGCGGCAGCCTCGGACACGGCGAAGTAGCCGCTGTAGATACCGCCAAGAACGATGAAGGGCAACGGCAATTCCCACGCCGCTTCACGCATTGAAGCCAACGCTTCGCGCCAGCTGAAAGGTTGGAGTGCCGCCTGCGGGCCGCGCTTTTGCCACAAGCCATAAAGTGACAGCAGGACTACGATCAGCAAGCCGGGCAGGATGCCGGCCAGGAACAAATCACTGATCGATACCGGAACGCCGATGTTGAGTTGCTGCGCCACCACACCATAGAGGATGAGCGGCAGCGAGGGCGCAAACAGCAGACCGATGCTGCCCGAAGTGGTGACCAATCCCAGGCTGTAGCGTTCCGAATAGCCGGCCTGCTTGAGCGCCGGATACAGCATGCCGCCGAGCGCCACGATAGTCACGCCGGAAGCGCCGGTGAACGCGGTGAACATCGCGCAGATGACCAGTGCCACCGCCGCCAGCCCGCCGGGCATCCAGCCGAAGAAGACATTGGTGATACGCACCAGACGCTTCGGTGCATTCGATTCTGCCAGCAGATAACCGGCGAAGGTGAACAACGGGATGGCGAGCAAAACCGGCATTTCTGCCAGGCGGTAGATTTCGATGATGACGACTGTCAGATCTACACCGTCACGTGCAAAATTCACCATCACGCTTGCCGCGATAACCGCGAACAGCGGCGCACCCAGCAGCACCATGGCGATTAATGCGATGCCAATCAGGATCATCATTTGGCCACCTCTATAAATCCAAATTTCGTCGCAATACTGCGTTGCTCACAAAAAATTACTCCTTACATATTTCATATATGCCGCGTCGCAATTTTCTGCTCGCGCCTTGTCTTGCTTAGAACTTTGAATTTCTAGAGGTGGCCATCACTCTGCCTCCTCGCGGCCGCGGGCCTGCTGCACATGGTGCATGAAGCGCAAGCCGTAACGCAGGGCGATCAGCGTAAAGCCCAGCGGCAAAATAAATGCGGCAATCCACACCGGCAGCGACCCGAAAGCCATCTCGCCGGAGATGCGTGCGCTGTGCATGAAGCGCAGCGCCTGCCATGCCAGCAGCAAACACACGACTAGCGTGAAAAGATCGGTCAACGCCACCACGCCCGACTTGATCCGGTTTGGCAGCCAGCGCGCAATGGCATCCACATGGATGTGCTTGCCTTCACGGCTGGCGGCGACGGCACCCAGAAATGCCACCCACAGCACCAGCAGGCGCAGCATCTGATCGGCACCAAAGATGCTCATGTCCAGGAAGTTGCGGAACAGGATCTGCGCGGCGGCCAGCCCCACCATCAGCGCCAGCATGCCGATGAGCAGCGCGTTTTCCGACCAGGTGACGATCTTGATCAGACGGGCAAGCGCAGGGGGCAGATTGCGGGTCGGCATGCGTTAATGCGCGGAGGTTTTGCGGCTGCGGAACGCATCAAGATTCGAGCGCAGCTCCTTAAGCAAGGCCGGTGCGAACGCTCCTTTATTGCTCAGATTCTGTATGGTCTGGTCGGCGGCGCTGCGCAGCTTGGCGATCTCTTCCGGCGGCAGCGTGACGAACACGATGCCCTGTTTGCGCAGCGCTTCGCGCGCAGCGTTGTCGTCGATGCGCGTCTGGCGGTTCATCGCCGCATAAACGCGTTCCATCACCTCGCGCACGACGGCCTGGTCGGCCGCACTCATGCTGGTAAAAGACTTCTTGTCCACGGCCAGCGCACCGAAGATGGACATGGTGGGCATATCGGTCAGGTATTTCACTTTGGTATGCCACTGCAAGGCGATGGCACCCGTTGCGGTGGCGCCGATGGTGGTGATGAGCCCGGTCTGCAACCCGGTGAGCACATCGGTGAGCGGCAAAGGCAGCGACGGCGCACCCAGAGTCTCGAACATCGCACGGCTGATGTCGTCACCTTCCGGCACCCATATCTTCTGGTTCTTCAAGTCATCCACACGCTGCAACTGCGAACTCGACAACAGATAGGCAAAACCGCCGTCGGTGATGCCGAACGTCACAAAGCCGTGATCTTCGATGCCCTGGGCGATCTTCTTGTCCATGCGCGCACGCACATAATCCAGTTCATCGTAGGAACGGAACAGCATCGGCAAGCTATAGATCTGTGCATCCGGGTATATCTCGGACAACGCACCGCCGGTGAGCGCACCGCCCTGCAACTGGCCGGCGCGTATCTTGCGCAGCACCACACGGTCGCTGCCCATGCTGCCGCCCGGATATAACTTGATGGTGACCCGCCCCTCGGTGCGCTTCTCGATCTCCTCCGCACCCTTGCGCAGCTCCTGCATCCACTGCGTGCCATCCGGCGCAAACGTGGCGATCTTCAGACTCAGCGCCTGGGCAGTAACACATGGCACGGCCAGCAGCGCGGCAAACATCAGTGATAACAGTGAACGCATTTCTTCCCCTTAGGTCGTCGACGGAGTGTTTCCCCGTTCTGTTCTTAGAAATATTTATCGGCACTTACCAGCAGCTCGCGCGCCTGCTGCTTGGCCAGCACGTTGCTCAGCGTCAGACCGGGTGCTACGGCATCGGCATCCAGTACTTCCTGCAACAACCGGTCATGCAACGGCCTGTCATAAGTGATGCGGGCATAACGGCGCGCGTATTCTACCTTTGCCATCAAATCGCGTCCTGCCGAAAGTTGTATGGCGCGCTCGAAATGCACGCGCCCCTCTTCCGGCTTGCCGCCCAGCGCAGGTGGTAGCAAGGTGGCGAACACGCCCAGATACAAGTGGCCCTCGCCGTGGTTATAAGTCTCGTCCAACTCGACCACCCGCGTCATCAAGGCCTTGACCTTGGCCAGACTGGCAATCGCATTCCAATCGCTGCTGTTGGCCTGTATCCAGCCGGCCCACGCCGTACCGCTGGTATACAGCAACGGCACATCTTCCACTTTCAAGGTGGCGATGGCGGCAGCGAATTCGTCATAGGGTCGTTCCAGCACATTGCACAGTGCCGCAGCATGGGCGCAAAGCGCTCTATCGCTATAGTCGCGTGCCTTGCGCGCAAGCCGTTTGGCACGCTCCGCCTCCTTGATAAAAGCCGCTGCATAAGCGCCATACAACTTGCTGCCAGCCAGCAACAGATTCTCATTCTGCGGATCGCCTTCGATCAGGCTGTCGACGAGCAACAGGTAGGAGGGCATACCGGTTTCCACCGTTTCCGGGTCGTCCTGATTGAGGATCGCGCTGGATAAATTGTTGGCCAGTTTGCTTGTGGCCGACGTGGCAAAGCTGGCGCAACCGCTTAGCGCAAGCAGCGTCAGCAGGGCAGGGAGCAGTCGGATCAGGCGCATGGTTGAAATGTTGAAGAGGTTCATCAAAGAAGACTCATTTTGCTTGGTTTTATGCGCAAGCTCAACCATTTGTCCGAAACGTGTAACTTAAATGAAACGGGCGAAAAAAGGGGGCGCTGAGCATTGACCAAGCTCAACGAAGCTTCAGTAAACTGATAAGGCAAAAACGCAGACAGCTTTGCGAGTCGGTGCGGGTTAAGTCGGTGCTGCCGGGCTGGTTAGCAGTTAAGAATGAATGAGCGATTTCGACCGAGGCTAATGGAATGGACATAGCTTCCCCAATCAAATTTTAGTGCTGACAGATCAAATTTACCGGAGTAGCATGAAAGTGTAATTTTCCCTTAATCATTAAGAGGAGTTAAATTATGTCCAAGTCCCAACATTCCAGTAAAGAGACCAAAAAGAAACCTTTGTTAACGGCGAAGGAAAAGAAGATGGCGAAACATGCGAAGAAGCATAGTCACGATGTTCCCACTCTTCTTCACGAAGCTACCCCGCTAGTCACTCATTGAGTGCTTGTCGGTAATTATTAAGAAGCAATTGGATGTTCCTTGGGACGCGACTTTGTTTCAGGTCGCACCCCGGTGACCAGCTCAAACTTCAGTTTGTTGCACAATCTTCAAGGCATGGATTAAATGGCCATGCTTATCCGAAGCAGACATTGGATTTATTGAACTGTTTCAACAAAGCGATACGTCCCGTGGCAGCCTATGCAGTTATTCATGGCGACACTCAATTTCGCAACAACGCGATTGCTGTCCTTGAATTTCTCTGCATCTGCGGCGATGTCGTCAAATTTCCTGCGTGTATCAAAACCAAGCGCTTTCATTTCAAACGGTAGTTTTCTGAATAATGATGCCGGAGCCCCTGCCTCTGCGCCCATTCCAGAAGCTTTGGCAGATTTGATTACTGCATCAAAGTCTTTTTCGGATGCGGCTGCCAAGATGCCTTGTGAGTTTTGCAGCCATACACGCATCTCCAAAAGAACCATATTGCGCTCATCTTTACTGAGCAAGACTGCCTGACGACCATCGTCAGACGGCTGCACATTACCCACAGTGAATTTATAACCGAATATAGCGACGATGATTGTCAGCACTGCTGCCAAACCCCAGCTCAATTTGCAGTTTTTCAAATGATTTCCTCTTTGTGTACTTAATGGGTTCCCGACAGAATTGGTTTTTCCGGAAATATTCAACCCGTTCGCCCGTCTGCACGTGGTCGCCAGTAAACCGGCAAATAGCGTAGGGCCCAGGGAGAAAAACATGCAAGCCAGACCAGTGCTGCAGCAACATACAGCCAGTAACGGGCTTGTATAGGCAGCATGTCCGCCAGTACGCGCAACAGTGTGGCCAGTTGCATTCCGGCAAACATCAACATGATGGGTTTATCTACTTGCATCGGCAGCCCGGAATGACCGAGCGTCACGCGCGTACCCATGCCGATCAGCAAAGTTGCAAAGCAGCCGATGGTGAGTGCATGCAGCGGTGCAAGTCCCCATATCTGTGTTGTGCCGCCGCTGACAAAAAACATGAGCTTCTGGATGCTGAACAACAGCATGGCAATTCCCATCCAGGCAAAACCGATGTGCAATATGCCGAGCAAGGGCACGCGCAAGCTGCGGTGCAAACCCCAAACGTAAGTCAAATAGAGTGCCGCAAAAGCCATGGGGAAGTCGCTTACCCACAGCCAGTTGGGTACGTTGGCAAGTTGCAGCAGGGTATGCGTTACGCTTGCGGCGAGTATGGTCCACCATGGCCAGTCCGGATTCCGGACGACAAATTGCGGCAGCGCACTGCTGGTGAAGAAGGGCACCATGCGGTGCGCGACGCTCGCAAATACCGGGAGCAGAAATAGCCAAATCCCGCCCTGGATTGCGAAGCGCAGATAAGACGCGTTGTCGTTTAACAACCAGATCAGATAGGCGGCAAGGCTGCACCAACCCAGGCTAAGTGCGATAAAAATGATTTTCGGGTGGCGTTTGTCGGGGTGTTGTGTGTCTAGCAATACGCGCAACAGTGCGTAGAGTGCCGTTCCCCAACCAGCCAGCGTGCTGACGGTCGCGATGACTAGAACAATGTTGTTGCTTAACAAGCCGGCATAATAACCGGCCGCGCCCAGCAGGAGTAACAAAAAGGCTGGCACGAAGTGTCGTGCCGGTATTTCCCGGCCATTCATCCAGCGCGGAAAGACGGTCATTAGAAAACCGAACATGAAGAACGGAAAGAGTCCGTAGATCATCAGATAGGCATGCGCGGCACTGGGCGCGATCGTCCACGATGCGGGATGTCCAACGATGCCAAACCGCGTCACCAGTTCATAAATCCACCAGAGCATGACAGCAATAGCTTGCAGGGCACCACTAAAGAACATGACGCGGTGCGGGGCGGCGGTAAAGCTATTCCAGAGTTTGGTTGGCATCATCGTAAAGTGGGGATTGGAGACAGGCAGCTACTTGGTTATTGCATGAAAAACTTATCCAGTGCTCCATGCTCTCGGGCGCTTCATGCCGGCGATCTTGCAAGCCTGCTTTACATAGCCGTATGGAAAAAGTTCGAATATGGCATTGCGCGATACCGTACCCAATTGTTCGGCTAGATGTTTCATTACATGGCGCACATCTGGTGCGATCTGGTGTTCTGCATAATATTGACGCATGAAACGAATCGCATCCCAATGATGCGCGGTCAGTTGAATGTTTTCCTGAAGGGCGAATTGCTCGGCTATCTCTTCATTCCAGGTTAATGGATCGATCAAGTAACCTTCATCATCAATATCCGGTATCTGCATGTCATTTCCTCATCGATGCGCGTGAATGGATCAGGATTTCTCCGGGCATGGGCAGTAAAGCTTTTTCAATTGCTTTGCGGTTCTTGACCAAATCGGCCAGGGTGGTTTGACTCAACTCTGCAAAAAACGCGGCGAGTGCGGCGTTGAGCGCGCCGTTCAATTTGCATATGTCAGTCAGGACGCAATGATTCTGCGAGGCATTGAAGCACTCAACCAGATCAAAATTGTCTTCGGTTGCACGCAACACTTGTTCGACGCTAATGCTATCCGGCGGCCCGGCCAAACGCACGCCTCCGTTGCGGCCGCGCGTGCTTTCGATCAAGCCGGAATTGGTCAGCTGATGGGAGATCTTGACCATATGGTTCTTGGAAACCCCAAATCGGTCGCTCATCTCCTGGATCGTGACCGAATCGCCATAACGGTGCGCCAAATACATCAGCAACCGCAAGCCAAGATCGGAATATTGGGTCAGTTTCATATTCGCCCTTCTCGCTGATTGATGATCTCTGATAACATGTGCCAATGATACATGTTTTGATTTAGGATGCAATGTGCAGCGTTCGCTAAGGCCGTGCGGTGCCGTCCAACATAAGCCAATACCAAATTGAGGCAAAATGATCTCGTTCACATCCCAGGAAGCAGCGCCGAGTTTTGATCATCCGCTGGATATGCTGCACGCATGCCACGGCAAGATTCTGCGCCACTGCGACACGCTGCAAAAATTGGCTTCCCACCTGACCAGCCATGGATGCGATCAACAAGCCCGACAAGCCGCGCGAGACATACTGCGCTACTTCGACAGCGCCGGACAATTCCACCATCAAGATGAAGAAGAGGATGTTTTCCCCGCACTGCGTCTGGCGGCCGGTTCAGACCAGGCGCAATTGCATGAACTGCTTGAGTGTCTGTTATCTGAGCATGTGGTCATGTTGGCAGCATGGACTGCGTTGCGTCCGGTATTGCTGCAACTTGCCGACGGGGTGGATGCGCCGCTGTCCGGAACACTGATAGAGAATTTTATCGGAAGTTATACAGGGCATATCGCCGTCGAGGAACGCGACCTTTTGCCGATGGCAGCACGCCTGCTTAACCTTCAACAAACAGCATCGATTGGAAAGCGCATGGCAGAACGCCGCGGCGCAAAGTTCCCAATAGCTAATTGACTTGATTGATGGGCAGGCAGCGGCATATTGCCAACCTGGCGGAAAAAGCCGGATCTGTGGGCATCTGATGCGCGTGAAGTTCGGGATGTTGAAACTGAACAAGCTAAACAGAAAATTTACAAACTGCCGGAGCAGAAACTTAAACGGGATCTGCTTGCGCAGACCCCGTCGAGATTATTGCTTTGAGGCGATTACTTAGCCAAGCCCAAGACGAAATGCACCAGTTCCTTGATTTGATCTTGTTTTTTGCCAGCTGGATCGTTAGGGATCATGGCAGCAGACCCCCAGTTACCGTGACCTCCCTTGGAAACTTTCATCATCAGGCCTTCTTCCAGAGGATATTCCTTGGCATCGGGGGCAACCGATCCATTATTGGAATACTTGTAGTGGGTTGCACCCTTGTATTTTTTAGACACATCCATCCATGACGGGCCGACTACTTTCTTGTCGATGGCATGACAAGCTACACAGCCGTTTTTCTTGGCGATATCAGGCATGTCTGTTGCAAATACGCTACCAGCAACCATCAGACCCGCTGCTGTAATCAAGCTAACGATGATAGATTTCATAATTGCACGTTCTCCATTTTAGATTTATAGACTTGTTGGAAATTACCGCTCCCGCCATTCAAAAAAACAACCCCGCACCAAGCAATTGTAGAATTGAACAATTACTTAAACGGTTTGACACAAATAGTAGTTGACATAAATACTCGCCAAATCGTTATGAATATATAACAATATAATTCAATGAGGATTTATTTGAAAATTGGGCCGCATAACCGATATTTGAAATCGGGTATTCATTGACCAACCACAGCAAAAATCAACTTTTCCAGTCAGTTACTGTTCTTGTACGAAAGCTGCCTAAGCGAGAAGGGGACTACGAACTAAAGAAACAGGATTGTTTTGTTTTTAACGAACCAACCCAAGAAGTGAACAATGTCGCGCTCGTTCATTTTGAGCGCGACGAGCAACGATCACCCGATTCGGTGAAGAATCTGTGAAGAAGACGCGCAATCAGGCTGAATAGTCAGGAAGCCAGAAGTATGTCCAAGACTCCTGCTGTTACTGGTGTGGCTGAGGTAGTTGTAAGGAGGTGAAAAACGTGGTTGGCGATGTATGGAAGAGTTCGCCCCCAAACACACGCTCAGATTAAAATCTTCACGACTACCCCTTGATGTTTCATGCGTTTTACTTTTGTTTTTTTCTAGACAATACAATTGTTCCGCTATCGATCAGTGCACCATTTGCATAAATATCCCACGAATAGTTTTCACCGTAACGGCAATTGATCCATGCTTTATTTTTAGTATTTTCATCACGAAAGTTGTCTGGAAAAATTACTTCTGCGGTGCCTGTATCGTCAGTCGCTTTTCTTTCTGCAACAAACACTCTTCCATCAGCTGACCTGACGATATATTTGGCCAGATAACGACCTTGGCTCGTCTTGTCCCAAACGGAGAGTGTCAGTTGGTAGCAGGCTGAAGTTTGCCATACTCTTTTCACCTCTTCCCCTGCCGACAGTGTTGAGAAAAGAGCCAGAACTATCACGAGCAGGGATGAATTGAAAATTTTCATTAGCTTCATATCTGGTCGATGGTGCTTATGGGATGGTCATGCTGGCAAGATCCCACGAAGTTTTATAATCGTATCCTTTCTCGCGGTAAAACCGATAATCCCCAATGAAGCGTGCAAATCTGGCAATTTTGCGTGTCATGATCGTTCCCTTTCGTTGCTGTTGAGCCTAAGTAAACTTACAGGTCAATGGTAGGAAATGATCTTGAATATATCTGTGCGTCTGCGAACATAATGCGTCCAAGTTAAACGCACAGTCACCAATAATGTGATCGAGGACTGTCTGCAGAAAATTCCGGAGTGCTTACATCACATTATCCAAAATATGCCGTATTTATGTATGCCAGCGGACAGAATGATTGTTGGGCTTTTACTACTCTAAGGCATGTCCTTAAATATCATCAGGATTGGCGAAATGAAAGGTGATGCAGATGAGTAATAAGACAGATGGACGGGTAAGAAATTTCCCTATCGTTTGTGTCGGCGGTTCGGCCGGCGGCCTCGATGCCTATATTCGGTTATTACAAAATCTTCCGGCAGATATGGGTGTGGCTATCGTCATTGTTAATCACATGACACAAATGCCTACCCACCTGCATGAAGTTCTTCCTCGCTTCACAACGATGCCGGTCGATCTAATCACGGAAAGCCTGGAAATCGAACCTAACCGGGTATTTATCATCCCCGAAAATCGGGATTTACATGTTCTGAATGGTGAGTTCAGTCTAAAGCCGATATCAAAGCCCCGGGGCTGGCCTGATGTCATCACGGTTTTCCTGCGTTCACTGACCCAATACTGGGACGGTAAGCTGATCGCTGTCATTGTCTCCGGCTATGATGGCGACGGGGCAGCAGCACTGTGCGGTATCAAGCAAGTTGGCGGCATCACAATCGCGCAGAAGCTTAGTACGGCGAAACAGCCAGACATGCCGGAGAGCGCAATTGAAAGCGGATGTATCGATTTTGTCCTATCGCCAGAAAATATCGCTCAAGAAATCATACGAATTGCGCGCGTTGAAGCCTAAGTGACAAGGGGGGCTTGTTGCAAACCGATAGAGTCAGAATGATTTGTTTTTTGACGAACCCACCCAAGAAGTGAACAATGTCGCGCTCGTTCATTTTGAGCGCTACGAGCAACGATCTCCAGCATCGCTAAAGAAGACACACAAGCAGGCTGCCTAGCCAGGAAACCAGACTTATGGCCAAAGACCCGACTGATTGCAGCACCGTCGATTTCATCGCTCCCGCATTGCATGTGACTTGCGGCCAAGTATTGATGGACCGGCAGCGGCATATTGCGATTGTCGCGAAAAGAGGCCGGACCTGTGCGCATCTGGTGCGCGTGAAATCCGGGGTGTTGAAACTGACCAAGCTCACCGCCAAGGAGCTGGTAGAGGAGTGGTCGGATGCGGATTATCCGTTCGAACGTGCGGTGACCAAGTTGCTTGATCTGGGAAAACAGCACGGCATCACCGATGCGGCACGCCTTGCGCTGGAAGAGCTGGTTAGAAAAGGACGCGAGCCGACGCAGCGCCGGTTGTTTGGCTAACGCTGGTCAAACACGGCCAAGCTCGATTTCTGTACGGAAGGTGTCGCGGCGAATGTCGGTGTTGCCGTAGATCAAGCCAAATCCGGAAACTTCAACTTTTTGCAGGGCGTGTATTTTCCACCAACTCGCGGGTAGCCAAGGCTTGGATTGCGGCAATTTTGAGTTGGTGAAGATTCCATGCATGGCGGCGTGCGTCGGTGCGTAGTTCGTAGTTACTCCAATGCAGATAGAGCAAACCTTGCACTTCCGCCTCGTTGATGGCTTCCAACATCATCGTCTGGTCAGGGTAGCTGCTGATCAAGATGCGGGCGACATTTGGGTGTTCGTGCCGCATTTGGCTGAGTAATTGGATGCCGTCCATATCGTATAAAGTTTGCGCGGTAATGACGAGGTCGCAACGGTTATGCTTGGCATGCGCTATGGCGTCTTGTGCGGTACGAAAGCTTTCCACTACGCATTTGAATGCCTTGGCATGTGATTCTCGCTTTAACTCTTGCTGGATCGCGCCATACAAACTCGCTTGCCCGCTTTCTTCAGTCAGTGCGTCTGTCTTTAAAGCGAGTAGTTGTTCATCGCTATCTACCAGAACGACATGGAAGGGGGTGTCGTCCTGTTGCGTGGGTGCAGTGATGGGGTCGCCTCGGGAGTTGGCTGACTGACGACGATTCTCTATGATTGCATCACGGTGGGCCAGCGCTTGCCGGATGCTGGATAACAACTCTGCTTTATTCCACGGCTTGGCGAGAAAACGATAGATGTGCGTTTCGTTGATCATGCGGATCAGCGCATTGATGTCGGCTTCACCGCTCAACAATATCCGCGGTGCATCAGGTTGGAGCCGTCTGAACTGTTTGAGGAATTCGATACCATTCATTCCTGGCATCTTGTAATCGGCGACCACCAGATCGAATTGCGTTTTTCGGCAATGTTCGAGCGCCGTGACAGGATCGCTGAATGCCTCGATCTCGTAGTGATCTTTCAGCTCTCGCCGCAGTGCATTGAGCAAGTGTTGTTCGTCGTCAACCAGCAATATCTTCTTCATGG
>CABEBA010000128.1_pt1 | contig 12495 bp, 13 predicted proteins | sample 3132531 | NCBI WGS metagenome assembly CABEBA01 (sample SAMEA5534344, study PRJEB31848) | metagenome | biome: tundra; feature: field; material: soil | place: USA | collected 2013-05 | depth 0.45 m
CTGCATCCGTACAAGGGTGAGACCAAGCTTGACTACACCGGGCCGAAACCGCCGTATGACTATCTGGATGTGGACAAGGAATATTCCTGGATGAAGTCGCCGCGCTGGAAGGGCAAGGCGGTCGAAGTCGGCCCGCTGGCGCGTGTGCTGATGCTGTATGCCTCCGGACATGAGCCTACCCGCGAACTGGTCGGCATGGCCCTGAAAAAACTCGATCTGCCGGCGCAGGCGCTGTACTCAACCATGGGCCGCACCGCAGCGCGCACGCTGGAAACCAAGCTCATCGCCGATCAAATGCAGGGTTGGTACGATCAACTGGTGAGCAACATCAAAGCGGGCGACGTCAGGACTTTCAACGAAACGAAATGGGAACCTTCGACCTGGCCGAGCCATGCACAGGGTGTCGGTGTTATGGAAGCGCCTCGCGGCGGACTGTCGCACTGGATCGTCATCGACAATCAGAAGATTTCCAATTATCAGGCCATCGTGCCCAGTACCTGGAACGCCGGGCCGCGCGATGCACAGGGAAATCAGGGGCCGTATGAAGCGGCTTTGAAAGGCCACCAACTGCAGGATGTGAAACAGCCCATCGAAATCTTGCGCACCATCCACAGCTTCGACCCATGTATCGCCTGCGCGGTGCATCTGACCGATCCTGAAGGCAAAGAATTGATGCAGGTGAAGGTGGCCTGAAAAACATCTTGTGCTAACGGACGCTGTAGTAAAACTGGAACGGCGATATAGATGAAAAAAGCCCCGGAAACCGGGGCTTTTTAGTTGATTTAAGTCTTGCGCTTATTTTAGTTTTTCAATGCCCAGCATCTTCATGATACTGCCTTCATAGAACGGTTCGGACGTGCCTTTCTTCATCTTGCGGATAAAGTATTTTTCGAAAGCGACTTTGGCGAGGTGCACCCATTTGCCTTCGGAGAACCAGTTCACGTTGCGTGGGGGAATTTGCGGAATTGCAACGAATGCCACGCCGCTTTCGCCGAAATCGGCCAGGCACACGGCGTTCCATGTGGCTTCCTTGTCTGCCGGTTCGCTGACCAGATCGGCATGGATGTTATGCACGGTGGCGGTCACCATGGATTCGATCATGTAGCCGGTCTTGGGCGTGCCGACGGGAATCGGGGTCGCTTCCACCGGCGGGATGGCGACGCACACGCCGACCGCGAAAATGTTCTTGTACTTGGGATTGCGTTGGTGCTTGTCCACGATGACGAAGCCACGCGCCTGAACCAGTCCCTCGATACCGAACACCGCGTCCACGCCTTTGAAAGCGGGCAACATCATGCTGTAGTTGAACGGCAGCTCATGCTTCTTCTTCTCAATGCCCATATCATCATGCTCGGTGACGAACATTTTGCCCGCTTCGATCTTGGTAACTTTGGCGTTGCAGATCCACTTGATGCCCTTGTCGCGCATGCCGGATTCGAGGATACCCTTGGAGTCGCCCACGCCGCCCAAACCGAGGTGGCCGATGTAGGGCTCGGAGGTGACAAAGGTCATTGGCACTTTGGTGCGGATCTTGCGTTTGCGCAGGTCGGTATCCATGATGAAGGCATATTCGTAAGCAGGGCCGAAGCAAGAAGCACCTTGCACCGCACCGACCACGATGGGGCCGGGGTTCTCGCAGAAACCTTCCCACTCATCGTGCGACTTCATTGCGTGATCGACATGGCACACGGAGTAGGTGTGGCCGCCGTGTGGACCCAGACCTTCGATTTCATCAAATGCGAGTTTGGGGCCGGTGGCGATCACCAGATAGTCGTAATTGACGCTCTTGCCATCGTTTAATTCGAGCTGGTTCTGATCGGGATGAACACGCTTTACGCCAGTGGAGATGAATTCGATGCCCTTGCGCTCCAGATACGAGCGCACTGGGAATTCGATTTGTTTGCGCTCGCGCCACTTGACGCCTACCCACGGGTTGGACGGGACAAAATGGAAATTCTCGCTGTTCGAGACGACAGTGACCTTATGCTTCTTATCCAACTTGTCGCGCATTTCGTATGCCGCCGGCATGCCGCCGAGACCTGCTCCCATTATGACGATGTGTGCCATGTTTTCTCCTCTATAGTTATCGGTTGATTTTATTCACTTGCTGCTTTGCTGCTTTGTTCCAATTTGCTTGCTAGAAGATGTATCGCTGCTTCCCGGCGTCCCTTGTTGTTCTTTGGCGAACAGAACGGCAGCCTTCACACGCGACGACAGATTGAGCTTGTTCAGGATGTGCCGCACATGCTGTTTCACCGTGTCATAACTGATCGACAAGGTCAGCGCGATGGCTTTGTTGCTTTCGCCACGAGACAGCAATTGCAAGATTTCGCGTTCACGATCGGTCAGTAGTTTGAGAGAATTCTTCGGCTCCTGACCCGGTTGATCGCCGCGCAACATTTCGATCATCTTCACCGTCATGGTTGGCGCGACCACCAATTCGCCTGCCGCGACGCGGCGGATCGCATCCACCACATCTTCCGGTGCCATATCCTTGAGCAGGTAGCCGCGCACGCCGGCGCGTATCGCATTGCCCAAGTCCACTTCCGAATCACTCATGGTCAACATTACGGCAGGGATGGCGCAGCCTTCCTTTCGGAGTTGTTCCAGCATGGCCAGTCCGTCCATCGGTTGCATACGCAGGTCCATGACCAATAGATCGGGCTGTTCCTCGATCAGTGCGCGCAGTTCTTCCATGGAGCCGACTGCGCCGAGCACGTTGAAATCGTAGCAATGTGTGAGCAGTTCGCTCAGTCCACGCCGACACAGGCCTTGGTCATCCACCAATACGATCTTTAATTTGTCAGCCATGCGCAATTCTCCAGTTCGTCCCCGGTTCAGGGAAAAATAATTGTACGCAGGTTCCCAAACCTTTGGTGCTTTCCACTTTGATTTCGCCGCCGATACGTTGCGCGCGTTCGCGCATGATGACGATTCCGTAATGGCCTTCTACAGGCGAAAATGTTCCGACCCCGTTGTCTTCGACTGTGAAGACGTAATAACCGCAGAGGTGATCGACGATCAACCTTGCATGGCTCGCGTTGGAATGTTTGGCGATGTTGGAGAGCGCCTCGCGCACAATGTTGTAGGCCTGTATCTCGTGTTCCAGCGGCAGGTCGAGGTCGGCGACGCGTATGGAACAATCAAGTACGATGTTTTGCTGCTGGCAGAACTGTTCGACCAGTGTCTGTAGCGCATGCAACAGACCGGCTGGATTCATCTCGCTGCGGAAATCGGTGATCAGCGTGCGCACCGCTTTTTGGCCGATCTCCAGCGCCTCATCGATATCGCGTACATATTTGGTCGACATCACTTCGTTGTTGTTGCGCACAGCACCGCTTAGCAAGGTTGTACTCATGCGTGCATAATTCAACGTCTGAGCAAGCGAATCATGGATCTCATTGGCTATGGATTGACGTTCCATCAACAACTCCTCCCGTTTTGCTTCGCGGGTAGACTTGATGTGTTCGATCAGTGTGCCCAGCAGGTCGGCAAAACTGATCGCCATGTTTGCTGAGTTGCCGGAGGAGGATTGGGGCGTATCGAAGAAGAGGGTGAAAACACCGAGCAGGGCTTCAGGTGAATTGCGGCTTTCCAGCGGGATAGAGATCACCGAGCGAAACTGTCGGTGTGGTTGGTCGCCGTGTCGTGTATTGCATTTGTCGATATTCGTGGAGCAGAGGCCATGTTTGAATGCATCTTTCCCGCAATCTTCGCAGGCCAGTTCGACGATGCGTTCAGCTTCGAGTTCTTCCCCCGTCAATCCGACTGCGCTGATGACTTGCAGGGTCTGTTCGTCAGGGAGCAAGACGCGCACAACAGCAGCCTTGGCCTTGATGAAGAGGGTGGCTGTCTCCAGAAACGAATTCAACAATGTCCTGAGATCGATGGTGCGAGATGCGGCGAACTCTTGTTCTACGCATGCATCCAGTCCCCCATTCTTTCCGGGAAACTCAAATTCCGGATCGCGCGTCCAGTAAAAGGCCGCGTTGTCCGATTCATCTATTGGCTTGAATTTTTTAACCATAGCATCCATCAATAATGCCGGAAGTCCTGTTGGGCACGTCTGAAAAGGCATGCCTCCGTCAATCCAAAATGTAGTGCTAGGGTATGCCGCTTGCCCTTGAATAACAATAAGTCATTATCGGTTTTATGCCTACTACCCCATCAGGGCTATAGTCCACCCTACCCGATGTGGCTATAGACAGTATGCGCGCGAATTCTGCCTAATGCTCCGTAAACTACGCGACAGAATTAGGTATGAAGATCTGTATTGTTTCCGATAGCCATGACCGTTCCGACCCCCTTGTGGAGGCGATTGTGGAGGCGCAGGCTTTTGGGGCAGAAGCTGTCATTCATTGTGGCGACCTGATTGGCGTCAACACTCTGCGTGCTTCTCTCAGACTGGGCATCCCTATTCACGCCGTACATGGCAACAACATCGGCGATGTCGCGGCGCTATATCGCATGATGGCGAAATCCAGCGGATTGTTTATTTATCACGGAGCGGAAGCTGTGCTGGAACTTGGCGGGCGCAAGATTTTCGTTACCCATATGCCACATCACGGACTGGCCTTCGCTTGTACTGGAGACTACGATCTGGTCTGCCATGGTCATAGCCATACAGCCCATGTCGGAATGCAAGCCAACGTCAGCGGCGGAAAAAGTTGGTTGGTCAATCCTGGTTCGGTCGCGGGTATCGACGCACCCGGTGTGGACGCCGTTCCTACCTGGATACTTGGCGATCTGGAGCACATGAATTTTGAGATACGTACCTTGCAGCATTCAAGCGAGCAAGGTTCATGACAAAACTGAATGAGGGCATATTCATGTTGAGTCCCTCTCCCCAACCTTCTCCCGCCTGCGGGCGAGGGGACAAACGACTCGCTGTGCGAGTATTTAGATAGACCGGAGGCTTGAGTGAGTCCATCCATTGCACTAATCAGACCATCCTCTTCGGCGGCGGCGGTATCAGCGGCATGACGGCGGCACTCAAATCAGTCCGAGATAAACAAGAAGCAGGGCACTAAATTCTCCATTCCAGTGGTGTACTATTCGCAACTGATGAGCGTTGCTTACGGCGGCAATGCCAAGCAAGCAGGGCTGGACGGCCATGTCATCCAGCCAAAAAAGTTGCAGGACATTGCAGGGAAGTGATGGGGCTATAATCACCCCATCTCAAACAGTTCAAGAAGGAGAACGATCATGCAACACCTCAGTCCGAAGGAAGCATACGACTTCCTGCAAGCCAATCCGGAAGCGGTATTCATTGATGTGCGTAGCGAGATGGAGTACATGTTCGTCGGTCATCCGCGCGGTTCGATTCATATTCCCTGGGTGGATGGTCCGGAATGGGAGATCAATCCGATGTTCGTAGCGCATGTACGCAAAGCATCCAGCGTCAATCGCCCTGTCTTGCTTATCTGCCGCTCCGGACGCCGTTCTGCGGATGCAGGATTGGCATTGGAAAATGCAGGTTTGAAAGATATTTACAACATCGAGCATGGTTTTGAAGGCGATCTTGACGATACTCATCATCGGAACTCGCACAACGGCTGGCGCTTCGATGGACTGCCTTGGGCGCAGACCTGACACATTCTTCGGCTATCGTTTCCGCGCCAATCGGTGAAACGAACTGAAACCATGATGAATATTCCCGACTTCACCGACGCCGAACACAAGCTCGTCTCAGGCTTGCTGTTTGAACGCTATGGCAAACTTGTGCCGATCCAGCTTGCCGATAGCGAACTGCAACTGGGCGGAGATCCATCACAAGTCACAGTTTGTCCTAGCTTTTATTGGAACGAACGCGGCGCACACTTCATCGTGTGCAAAGTCGCAGAAGACCGCTATCGCTGCCAGTTCTTCTATTCCGAGGCCGAGCAATACGGTACAGGTCGCGACGAATACGACAGTCTCGAAAATTGCGTCCTCACGCTGTTGCAAGTCCAGTCTGACCATGAGCGACAGCTCTCCAATGTTTCCTCTGGAGCTACCACTGCAAATCTTAAAGACGATGACTATTACGGCCCTTTGGTTGTCTAGTATTTTCACCAGGTTTGATTTTAGCCCGTCGCCTTGATACTACTTCCATTTATATATATTGCTTGATCCAGCTACAAGCGCTGATCTCATGCTGCATTGAAAAGTAGCTACGTATGAGCTGGTAAACTAAAAACATCGTGTTGTTGTTTATTAGACACAATAACATTACAATGTTAGAATATGCTTATATAGTGTTATTAAGGCAGACTCTTGATGGGAGGTTTGTTGGGATTTCACCCTTAGATAGAATGATTTGTCATTCGGGCACAAATAATGGCTAACAAGTTGATAGATAAAGAAGATGACTTCATCATCACTGCCGACTCAATCAAGGCGATGTCTCATCCCTTGCGGCTACGAATACTTTGCGTCTTGGCCAACAGCGAGTTGAGTGTGCAGGACATAGTCGCGCAGGTTGGGTCAACGCAGAGTAACATTTCGCAACACTTGGCCATTTTGCGTTACAAGAATTTACTGGCCACACATAAAGATGCCAATCGTGTGTATTACCGAATAAGCGATACGCGCACTCTCAAACTGGTGAGTATGGTGAGAGATGTGTTTTGTACTGTATGAATAACTCTCAAACTATTTCGCTAAATGGTTTGAGTGATAGAAGACCAAGTTACATGATGACCAAGGATGATAATCAAATGTTGAAACTACTAGGTATGGTGTTGATGATTTTTGCTCCGTTATGTCTGGCAGAGCCGTTGGCGACTGCACCGGTGCAGATGCGAGAAGTCGAGCAGACTTACAGCATAGACGGTGTAGTCGAGGCGACTAGACAATCGACTGTATCTGCGCAGATATCCGGACGAGTGAAGGGTATCTTCTTCGATGTGGGCGATCGCGTAAGCAAAGGACAGGTCATTTTACGCATTGATGAACGCGAGGCGAATCAGGCCTTGGCCGGTAGCAGGGCGCAATTGTCCCAGGCCGAGGCGGCTTTGCAGAACGCGCGTCTGAACTACGAACGTTCAAAACAGCTGTTCGAGCAGAAATTTATCAGCCAAGCCGCGCTGGACAAAGCCAAGTCGGATTACGATGTTGCGCGTGCCCAAGCTGCAGCGAGTGAGGCGGGCGCGGAACAATCGGTGCTGGCACAGAGCTATACCTCGGTGATTGCACCTTATGCGGGCGTAGTGTCGGCGCGCATGGTGGAGATGGGCGAGATGGTCACGGTGGGTAAGCCGTTGATGACAGGTTTCGACCCGTCACAGTTGCGCGTCATTGCCAATGTACCGCAAGATAAACTAAAAGACATCGGTAGTCGCCCTATTGTAACAATCGAGGTGCCGTCGCTGAGTCGCTGGATCAAGGCAGCGTCCGTCACCGTGCAACCGTCTGCAGATGTGCGCACGCACAGCACGCAAGTGCGTGTCGAACTTCCCGCCAATCAGGCAAGCGTCTACCCCGGCATGTTCGTGCGTACGCATTTCGTGGTGGGCAAGGTAAACAAGTTACTGATTCCCGTGAGCGCAGTGCTACGCCGCAGCGAAGTGGTGGCGGTGTATGTGGTGGATGACAAGGACACGCCGCGTCTGCGCCAGGTACGATTGGGCGATGCGAATGAACAGAACGAGATCGAAGTGCTAGCCGGATTGAACGTCGGCGAGCGCGTGGCGCGTGATGCAATCAAGGCCGGCATGGTCGCATCGGAGAACAAGCGATGAGCATGGGTATCTCCGGTCGTATCGCGCGGGTATTTCTGCATTCGCAGATGACGCCGTTGCTGGCGCTGGTGGCGGTTCTGCTCGGATTGTTTGCAGTAATGGTGACGCCGCGCGAGGAAGAGCCGCAGATCAATGTCACCATGGCCAACGTGCTGATCGCCTATCCCGGTGCATCGGCACAGGATGTGGCGAACACAGTGTCAACCCCGGCCGAGCAGGTGTTGTCGCAGATCGCGGGTGTCGATCACGTCTATTCTGTATCCCAGCCGGGTATGGCTGTGATCAGCGTGCAGTTCAAAGTAGGCGAGCAGCATGTCCCCTCGCTGGTCAAACTCTACGATGTCATCAATTCGCATGCCGACTGGCTACCGCCCACGCTGGGCGTTTTGCAGCCCATCATCAAGGCCAAGGGCATAGATGATGTGCCGATACTGGGGCTCACTTTGTGGCGTGAACAGGCCGCGGGCGGAGTGGCGCTGACTCAGGTGGCACATGCCATCGAAGCCGAATTGAAGCGCGTCAACGGCACCCGCGAAGTGACGACCCTGGGCGGGACGCCGCGCATCGTGCGCGTGTTGCTCGACCCGGAAGCATTGAACGCACATCAACTCACGGTACAGGAAGTGCGTGCAGCATTGCAGGCGTCCAACGTGTCGCACAGCGCGGGCAGTCTGGTACAGAACAACCGCGAAGTGCTGGTGCAAACCGGCAATTTTCTCAGCGATGCAAAAGAAGTCAGCCAGTTGGTGGTTGGTGTGACCGACAACAAGCCGGTATTCCTGCGCGATGTGGCGGAAGTGCAGGATGGTGCCGATCAGCCGAGCAGTTATGTGTGGCTGGGCACGGGTGCGGCGGCGGGTGACAAGAACATCAAGACTCAAGGCGAGTTCGGTGCGGTGACCCTTGCGGTGACCAAGAAGCCGGGCGAGAACGCGGTGGATGTCGCCAACAAGTTGCTGCAGCGCGTGGAAGAGCTGAAAGGCAGTGTGATCCCCGCCGATGTGCAGGTGACCACCACGCGCAACTACGGCGAGACCGCCAACGACAAGGCGATGAAGCTCATCAAGAAATTGTTCTTCGCCACCTTCGCCGTGGTCGCGCTGGTGTGGTTCGCTCTCGGACGGCGCGAAGCGGTCATCGTGGGTGTCGCAGTGCTGTTGACTTTGGCGGTGACGCTATTTGCTTCCTGGGCCTACGGCTTTACGCTGAATCGCGTGTCGTTGTTCGCGCTCATTTTCTCCATCGGTATCCTGGTTGATGACGCAATCGTGGTGGTGGAGAACATCCATCGCCGGCGCGAACTGGCACAGCATCAGCCGCTGTCCGAGATCATTCCGGAGGCGGTGGATGAGGTCGGCAGTCCGACCATCCTCGCCACGTTCACCGTGATCGCGGCGCTGCTGCCGATGGCCTTTGTGAGCGGCTTGATGGGGCCGTACATGAGCCCGATCCCGATCAATGCCAGCATGGGCATGCTGATTTCGCTGGCTATCGCTTTCATCATTACGCCCTGGCTGGCGCTCAAGTTGGCCGATGCCCATCACGCGGTGGTCAAGGATGAGCGCGATAGCAAAATCGCCCATTTCTTCCGCAAGCGTTTGACGCCATTTCTGAACGGCGTGCATGGCATACCTGCGCGACGCAAATTGTGGCTGGGGATATTGGGTGCGCTGTTGGTGGCGGTGTCGCTGACCGTGGTCAAGCTGGTGGTATTGAAGATGCTGCCGTTCGACAACAAGTCGGAGTTCCAGGTAGTGATTGACATGCCCAGCGGTACAGCGCTGGAGCAAACCTCAGGCGTGATGCATGAGATCGGTGCCTATCTGGCCACCGTGCCGGAAGTGACGGATTACGAGGCCTATGCCGGAACCGCTTCGCCTATCAACTTTAACGGGCTGGTGCGTCAGTACTATCTGCGCAGCGCGGCGGAGCAGGGCGATATTCAGGTCAACCTGCAAGACAAGCATGCTCGTAATCGCAGCAGTCACGAGATCGCAACCAGTGTACGCGAGCCGATCGAGAAGATCGCCAAGGTGTGGGGTGCGAAAGTGAAGGTCGTCGAAGTGCCGCCCGGTCCGCCGGTGATGTCGCCCATCGTGGCCGAGATCTACGGGCCGGATTATCAGGGAGCGCGCAAGGTAGCATCCAAGGTGCGCGAACAATTTGTCGCTACGACCGACATCGTCGGCATCGATGACACGGTGAGCGAAGTCGCACCCAAGATGGTATTGCACGTGATGCAGAGCAAGGCAGCCTTGCTCGGCGTAGCCCAGCGCGACATCGTGGATGCAGTGCAAGTCGCATTGTCGGGTCAGGACGTGACCGCGTTGCATGATGCCAATGCGAAATATGCCCCGCCGATACGTTTAGGTTTGCCTGCAGAGAAGCGCAGCCGCATCGATGATGTATTGAAACTCAAAGTGCGTGCACGCGACGGAGCCCTGGTACCCTTGTCGGAAGTGGTGCAGGTGGTGCAGATGCAACGCGACTACCCGATCTATCACAAGGACTTGCTGCCCGTGGTGTACGTGACCGGCGATATGGCAGGCAAGCTGGATAGTCCGTTGTACGGCATGTTCGGTATCAACGGCAAGACTGGCGGTATGGAGCTGGAGCAGGGCGGAACGTTGCAGTCCTATTTCTTCAAGCAGCCGTCCGATCCCTATGCCAGCTATGCGCTGAAGTGGGATGGCGAATGGCAGGTGACGTTCGAGACCTTCCGCGACATGGGCATCGCCTATGGCGTGGGGCTGATTTTGATCTATCTGCTGGTGGTGGCGCAGTTCAAGAGTTATGTTGTGCCGCTGGTCATCATGGCGCCGATTCCGCTCACCATCATCGGCGTGATGCCGGGGCATGCATTGTTCGGCGCCCAGTTCACCGCGACCTCAATGATCGGCATGATCGCGCTGGCGGGCATCATCGTGCGCAATTCCATCCTGCTGGTGGACTTCGTCAATCTGCAATTGCGTGACGGTGTTGACTTGCAACATGCAGTCGTCAATGCAGCGTCAGCACGGGCAAAGCCCATCATCCTGACCGGGCTGGCTGCGATGTTGGGGGCATTGTTCATTCTCGACGACCCGATATTCAACGGTCTGGCGCTGTCCTTGATATTCGGCATACTCGTATCAACTGTGCTGACGTTGATCGTTATTCCGGTTTTGTATTACGCAGTACTTTATAAAAAATTATCGTAATTGTTTTTTTAAATACCTTAGGAGAATAGAAATGTGTTCAGAACGTATCGTTCGTATCGTGGCGGGATTGTTTGTGATGTTGTCGCTGGTGCTGGGTGTACAAAGCAGCCCGATTTTCGTCAGCAGCTACTTCCTGCTATTTACAGCATTTGTCGGACTTAATTTGTTCCAGAGCGGAATCACCAGGTTTTGCCCGCTGGATAGTATTCTTGCCAGGCTTGGCGTGAAGAAATGCGCTAATTGATAGTATTCGACTATGCTCAAGCTACACGAAAGTCGCTTGAGTTTCCGGGTGCAACAGTGTCTACGGGGGCAGTTAGATGCCCTGGAAGAAATACACGGTTAGAACGATGCCCAACGATGCAACGATCAGGTTGTTGATGACTCCGGGATCGGTGCGGTAACCTTCAGGTATTTCGACAGGCTTCAATGTGTTGATCAATTTGCGATATTGCATTGTCGAATAGACAGCGACAACAGCCCCAATAGCACGAAGATCAGTCCGGTTCAGAATGACAGGCCGCGTTGCAGAGGCATGTCGTGTTTGAGCATAAGGATGGAAACAAACAAGCCAAATCGTTCAATGACGAATCCGAATGCCATCATGGAGAGGCTGGTCCGGTTCCAGGCGAGCAAAGTACGCTCGGCAGCAAAAGAGACCCTTGGGTTATTGATATCTGACATCGAAATTCCTTTTGAAAATGGCGTTAATGCACTAACTATCTATAGTCACTATTCATCACTGTACATCCCATCCCCGTCTGCCGCACGTTTCTCGCGAGCCTCGGCTTCGAGCTGTTGCAGTTTCTTCTCAGCGATCTCCATACGCTTGGCCGCGGTCTCTTCGTGGATCTTGATGGTGTTCTCGCCGAACAGCACCTGCTTGGGGAAGCGGAAACCGATCAGCATGAGTTCGGTGTCGTCGGTGAACAGTTCTTCATCTCGTCGGCGGGGATGTCGTAGAACTGGGTGAAGCCTTCGCTGACCACGAATTCGCGGAAGCGGTCGGTGTCGTAACAGACCGTGAAGAACAGCTGCAGGCTGCGCTTGGTCGGCTTGCCGATGCTGGGGCCGGAGAGGTGGTGGAAAAGGCCGGACTGAAAGAGGTCTATAACGTCTCGCACGGATTCGAGGGCGACCTCGACGACAGCCACCATCGCAACTCCCACAATGGCTGGCGGTTTGATGGGCTTCCCTGAGTTCAAACACAAATTAGCATTTCCGATTTCCCCGACAGCGAACAAAAGCGCGTCTCGAATTTGCTTCTGGAGCGTTAAGGCAAGGTCGTGCCGCTGCAACTGGCCGATAGCGAACTGCAGCTTGGCGGTAATCCCGAGTACCACAAAATAACTCTAAAAATTAATCGCCGCGCGACCATTCAGGCTCGCGCGGCTGATCATTCTTTGCTGATCGATTCAGGGCTTCTTGGGAGTGGTGTAGGGCACTTCTTTCTGGTGCGGTTCCCAAATGGTTTCATAGCCCACAAAGAACTGCCCCGGTACGATTTCTTTCTGACGGGTAGTTACGCGGAATGTGTGGCCATCCGGAACCTTGGGGCGCATAAAAGGTTTCTT
>CABEBA010000130.1_pt1 | contig 12365 bp, 9 predicted proteins | sample 3132531 | NCBI WGS metagenome assembly CABEBA01 (sample SAMEA5534344, study PRJEB31848) | metagenome | biome: tundra; feature: field; material: soil | place: USA | collected 2013-05 | depth 0.45 m
GTCGGCAAGGTATATGAAGGCCCAGTGGTCAAGTTGCTGGACTTTGGTGCGCTGGTCAACGTTCTGCCGGGCAAGGATGGTCTGCTGCACATCTCGCAAATCTCGCACGAACGTATCGCCAATGTGTCCGATCACCTGAAGGAAGGCCAAGTGGTCAAGGTCAAGGTGCTGGAACTGGACGACAAAGGCCGCATGCGTCTGAGCATGAAGGCGTTGGTGCCGCATTCGTCAGAAGCATCTGCAACGACACCTGCTGCTGAATAAATCAATATAAGAAGTCCTTCAAGCCCCGCCTTGTGCGGGGTTTTTTATTTGGATTAAATTAGCGCGAGACTTTGAATATTTCCATAGGTTGGACTCATGGAAGTGCTTGAAGGAAGCTATCATGTTGGTATCTTCAACCGATGGTTCCATTCGCTTATATTGTAAGAATTTGTATCAGTACACCCAATTTGATATTTTTGTTATAGGGTAGAGACTGTGAATACACAATCTCCACTACAACTTGCCTGATAACGTGATTCGATATCGATTTCATCTACTGTTGTTGGTGAGCCAGATGATGGTTTTTCCGCTGGCAGCTTTGGCCGGTTCAGATCCGCTATCGACAGAGGAATACATCGTGCCGGGCGTTTTTCCTCAAACAGCCGATCCCAACCTTTGCGACCGGGAAAAGATCAAGAAGCCATTAGCCTTGGCCGATGTGGTCGATCTGACCTTGTGCAACAATCCACAGACCCGCACCCTATGGGTGAATGCGCGAATTCAGGCGGCGAATGTCGGTGTAGGCATGTCTGCCTATTTGCCAACCTTGTCTGCACAAGGCAGCGTGTCGCGCAACTTTTCAAATTCTGCCGGGCAGACCACCAGTTACAACAGCCGAAGTGCCAGTCTGACTGCCGGCTATTTGTTGTTTGATTTTGGTGGACGAAGCGGGACGCTGGAAAATGCCAAGCAGCTGTTGGTGGCGGCGAACGCGACACGCGACGCGACGCTGCAGATTAATTTCCTGACTGCCGTGCAAGCTTATTACACATTATTTTCTGCGCGAGCCAGCGTGGATGCATTGCAAGTCGCAGAAGCTTCAGCTAAAGAAAGTTTTGCCGCAGCAGAGGCGCGCTATCTGGCTGGCGTTGCCACGCCAGTGGACAAGCTGCAGGCACAAACGGCTTTGTCCCAAGCCAGACTCAATCTGATCACGGCCCAGGGTAATGTGCGCACAGCACAGGGAACATTGGCAAACGTCATGGGATTTGATGCAAGCCTGCCATTTTCATTGGTGCCGCTGCCGGAATCGCCCCCCGATCCGGTCATTGAACAGGATATCGGCAAATTGATTGAGCAGGCGCGCCAGAAACGCCCTGATCTGCAGGCGGCAGAGGCACAGATCAAGGCCGCAGAAGCCCAACTCTCATCGACTCGCGCGACAGGCTTGCCCACGGTCAGTTTGGGTGCATCGACCGGAACTCAAAATATATCGGGGTCGCCTAATACCAACAGCAGCAGCATCGGCGTAACGCTCAACGTGCCTTTGTTCACGGGCACACGCAACACGTATCAGAACCGCGCTGCGGAGTTGCAGGTGGAAGGCAAGGTGGCGGCGCGCGACCTGTTGGCTAACCAGATCGCGCTGGACGTGTGGAAGGCCTATCAGGCATTGCTGACTAATAGCCAATCTTTGATTGCTGCCGGTGATCTGGTGGCGTCCGCCGAGCAGTCTGAGCGGATGACGTTGGGGCGCTACAAGGCCGGGGTTGCGAACATGTCCATACTGGATGTGCTGAATGCGCAAAGCACTCTGGCTAGCGCACGGCAACAGCGCGTGGCTGCGCTGTATAACTTTCAGGCAAGCCGACTGGCGCTGGCGCAAGCCATCGGCCAACTTGATCTGACACGTTTGGAAGCAGGGAATTGAATCAGCAGTAGCGGCGATTTCATGCGGGAAACAGGAGTATTGGAATGAAAATAAACATGTCAAAAAGAATATTGATCGGAGTACTCGTGCTGCTGGTTGGTGGAGCAGCTGCTTGGTGGTTTATGCCGAAAAAAGCCTCGACGGAAGGACGCTACGCCACTGCACCGCTGGAGCATGGCGCAATCACGCAAAGTGTTGCAGCGAACGGTACGCTGAATCCGGTGGTGTTGGTCAGCGTCGGCAGTCAGGTTTCCGGTATCGTCCAAAAGCTCCATGCTGATTTCAATGACCAGGTCAAAGCGGGCCAAGTTTTGCTGGAACTTGATCCGACTCTGAATAACGCCCAACTTCAGCAAAGCGAGGCGAACCTTGCCAGTGCCCAGGCATCGATGGAATTGGCACTAGCCAATGAAGAGAGAGCGCGCGGACTGTTTGCGCAGGAATACGTGACGCGACAGGATCTGGATATCGCTGTGCAAGCGCTCAAGGCGGCCAAGGCTCAATTTGCGGTAGCCCGGGCGCAGGTAGTGCGTGATCGGAGAAATCTGGACAACACCGTGATTCGTTCGCCGGTATCCGGTGTCGTTGTATCGCGCCTGGTCGATGTTGGCCAGACCGTTGCTGCTTCGCTGCAATCGCCGACTTTGTTCCAGATTGCCCGGGATCTCTCGCACATGCAGATAGACACCAGTTATGCCGAGGCGGACGTGGGAAACATACGCGTGGGACAACATGCGACTTTCCGGGTTGATGCTTTTCCCAACCGCACTTTTCTTGGAGAAGTGCGCCAGGTTCGTCTTAACCCAACCACGCAACAGAACGTAGTGACCTATGATGTGGTGGTGTCGGTGGACAATCTGGATCAGGCGCTGATGCCGGGCATGACGGCTTACGTGAACATCGTGATCGCACAACGCAAGGACGTATTGGCCGTGCCCAATGCCGCACTGCGTTTCCGCCCCAGCGATGCGATATCGCGCCAAGACAAGGCGCGCAGTAGCGGCGAGAAACCTAAAGGCGAAACGACCCCGATGGGTACAGTGTATGTGCTGGAGAACGGCTTACCCAAACCGGTCCGCATATCCGTCGGCATCACCGATAACCGTATGACCGAGGTGTTAAGTGGAGAGATCAAAGACGGTGATGCGGTCATCGTCGAAGATCGCCAGCCTCCCGCCAAGGCCAACAGTGGTCCCGGCATGAGATTGTTCTAGTGGCGAAAATGATGAGCACCGATCCCGTCATTCATATTGAACGGCTGTATAAGGAATATGTGACCGACGCCGGAACGGTGCCGGTCCTGAAGGATGTGTCTGTCTCGGTGATGCCGGGAGAGTTCGTCGCCATCATGGGGCCGTCCGGCTCCGGCAAATCCACTTTCATGAATATCCTCGGCTGCCTCGATGTGGCGACCAGCGGTACTTATCTGCTGAATGGTCGCGATGTGAACACCCAGAGTCGCGACGAACTGGCGCTGTTGCGCAACCAGGTGATCGGTTTCGTGTTTCAGGGTTTCAACCTGCTGCCGCGCGCCAGCCTGGAAGACAACGTGGCCCTGCCGCTGATCTATCGCGGGACGCCGCGCGCCGAGCGTCTGGCGCGTGCCAACGAGATGCTGGAAAAAGTAGGTCTCGGGCAATACAGCCGCTCGCGTCCCAATCAGATATCCGGCGGACAACAACAGCGCGTTGCCATTGCGCGCGCGCTGGTCAACCAACCCAAGCTGCTGCTGGCAGACGAACCCACCGGCAATCTCGATACCCACACCAGCCAGGAAATCATGGCGCTGTTCAGCGAGCTGAACCAGCGCGACGGTATCACGGTTGTTCTTATCACGCACGAGCCGGACATCGCCACCTATGCCAACCGCTTGGTGCGCCTGTCAGACGGGTGCATTGTGTACGACGGTGCGGTCGAACATGCCGCCCCGGAACATCTGGAGAAAACCTCATGATCAGCGCCATGCTCAGCGAAGCCTGGATGGCGATGTGGGCGAACCGGCTGCGTACCATTCTGACCATGCTCGGCATGGTTATCGGAGTCGGGGCGGTGATCCTGATGCTGGCCGTGGGGCAGGGTGCGCAGCAGCAAGTACAGGCATCCATTGCTTCCATGGGCAGCAATTTGTTCATCATCCTTTCCGGTTCAACTACCTCCGGCGGTGCCCGCATGGGCGGCGGCGCGGCACCGACGCTGACCATCACGGATGCGCAGGCCATTGAGGAATTATCTTCGGTGACAGCCGCCGCGCCTTCGTCGCCCGGTACGGCACAATTGGTGTATGGCCCCAACAATTGGAGTACGCAAATCACCGGCACCACGCCGAGTTTTCTTACCGTGCGCGATTGGCAACTGTCCGCCGGCTTCCCCTTCGCCGATTCCGATGTCAGATCGGCGACTCAGGTAGCGCTGCTGGGCCAGACTGTGGTGCAGAATCTGTTTGGTGACGAAGACCCGGTCGGCAAGACCATACGCATCAAGAACAGTCCCTATGTCGTTCTCGGCGTGCTTGCGGCGAAGGGGCAAAGTCTGGATGGCCGAGATCAGGATGACACCGTGGTGATTCCTGTCACGACAGCGCAACGCAAGCTGTTCGGAACCCGTATAGGCGGTACGGTGCGATACATCATGGCGCAGGCTGAATCGGCCGATGCGATGCCGAGGGTGGAAAAATCGATTAACGAATTACTGCGACAGCGTCACCGCATCCGCGAAGGCACTGAGAACGATTTTTCCGTGCGCAACCTCACTGCTATGGCGAACACCGCCGCCGAGACCGCCAAGGTCATGTCCATGATGCTGGGCGCCATTGCTTCGATCTCGTTGCTGGTCGGCGGTATCGGCATCATGAACATCATGCTGGTGTCGGTCACCGAACGCACGCGCGAGATCGGCATCCGCATGGCCATCGGCGCGCGCGGCAAAGACATCCTGCTGCAATTCCTGCTGGAGGCTATCATCATCTCCGTCGTCGGCTGTCTGATCGGCGTATTGCTCGGTGTCGGCGGGGCAATGGCAGTGAACAAACTGGCGGGCATGGAAGTGTCGGTGACCGTGGCTTCCATTGTCACTGCCTTCTGCGTAGCAGCAGCAGTCGGCATCTTCTTCGGCTGGTATCCGGCGCGCAAAGCCTCCATGCTCAAGCCGATCGATGCTCTGCGCTTTCAATAGACTTACGGAAATAACCTGTGATGAATGAATTTTCTACCGATTGTCGGCAGTGCACGCGTCTTGCATCCTTTCTGGACGAAGTGCGTACAACACATCCGAATTACTTTGCCAAGCCAGTTCCATCGTTCGGTGATACCGGGACGCCGTTATTGATTGTTGGACTTGCACCCGGGTTGCACGGCGCGAACCGTACCGGACGGCCTTTTACCGGCGATTATGCGGGGGACTTGTTGTATTCCACTTTGCATAAGTTCGGTCTTGCGACTGCAACAGCACCGCTGGATGCCAACAAGCAAGCCAATCCTGCACTGGCACTTAAAGGCTGTCGCATCACCAATGCGGTGCGTTGCTTGCCGCCGCAAAATAAGCCAGAGCCAGCCGAGATCAAGCAGTGCAATGGCTACCTTGCACAGGAACTGGCAGCGTTGCCGCAGGGAGCCGCAGTGATGGCCTTGGGTACTATCGCTCACGCAGCGGTGTTACGCGCTTGCGGCCTGAAGGTGAAAGAGTTTAAATTCGCCCACAACGCTCACCACGAGTTAGCGAATGGTTTGAAGCTTTATGACAGCTACCATTGCAGTCGCTACAATACCCAGACCAAACGTTTGACTGAAGCGATGTTCCACCAAGTCTTTGAATCCATCCTTGAACACCACACCATTCGATCCTGACGGTACTGTAGATCTGCCATTCTTGACGGCGATACAGCGATGACCGTTCCCCCACCCTCCCTCGACAAGCTCGGGACAGGCCAAGTCTCACCCGGAGGCATAGGGGGCGAACGTCCGCAAAGCGAATTTTCAATCCCTGAGTTCGTCGCCTCGCTGCCCTTGCAGCCGGGCGTGTATCGCATGCTGGACGAGGCAGGGCAGGTGTTGTACGTGGGTAAAGCCAACCAGCTGAAGAAGCGCGTCGGGTCTTATTTTCAGCAGAGCAACCTGTCGCCACGCATCCGCTTGATGGTGTCGCACATCGCGCGCATCGAAGTCACGGTAACGCGCTCCGAGGCGGAAGCGCTGCTGCTGGAGAATAACCTCATCAAGTCGCTCAAACCGCGTTACAACATCCTGTTCCGCGACGACAAGTCCTATCCCTACATCGTGCTCACCGGCAGTCCGTCGCCGCGCCTGACTTATTATCGCGGAGCGACCGACAAGCGCCACCAATACTTCGGCCCTTATCCCAATGCGCAGGCGGCGAAAGAAAGCATCAACCTGCTGCAAAAGGTGTTCCGCCTGCGCACTTGCGAGGAGGGCGTGTTCAACAACCGTACGCGGCCTTGTCTGCTGCATCAGATCCACCGTTGCAGTGCGCCATGCGTTGGCATCATCAGCGCCGAGGATTACGCCACCGATGTGCGCAACGCAGGGTTGCTGTTGCAGGGTAAATTCGATGAAGTGGAGAAGCGTCTGCGTGTGGCAATGGAGCAGGCGGCAGAAGCCATGCATTACGAGCATGCCGCCGCGCTGCGTGACCAGTTGCAGGCCTTGCACACAGTGCAGGAAAAACAATTCGTGGAGAGCGGACGCGATACCGATGCCGATATCATCGCGGTGGTCGAGTCGGAAGGCGCGCTGTGCCTGAATTTGGCTATAGTGCGCGGCGGGCGGCATCTGGGGGACAAGCCATTATTTCCGCAGAACGTGCAGGGGCAGGATAGTGCCGAAGTGCTGGAGGCCTTTCTGGCGCAGCATTATCTGGAGAGCAGTGTGCCGCCTCTGATCATTACCGGCATCGAGATCACCGACGAGGCGCTGGAGCAGCTTTTGACCGAGCAAGCTGGACACAAGGTGCAGATACGCCATGCGGTAACCGGCGAGCGGCGGCAGTGGCTGGAGATGGCACAGGCTAATGCGCTGTTGGCGTTGCGCCAGAAAGCCGGCTTGCATGCCGGGCAGACACGGCGTCTGGAAGCATTACGAAATGTGCTGTCGTTGCCCGACTTGAAGCGCATCGAATGTTTTGATATCAGCCACACCATGGGTGAGGCGACCGTGGCTTCCTGCGTGGTATATGACGACTTCGCCATTCGTCCGCAGGAATACCGTATTTTCAACATCACCGGCGTTACTCCAGGTGACGACTATGCCGCCATGAAACAGGCATTGCAGCGACGCTACCAGAAATTGCAGGCGGGAGAGGGTAAGCGCCCCGATCTGATCCTTATCGACGGTGGTGCCGGGCAGTTGGGAATAGCCGTGGATGTGATGGCAGAATTTGGCCTGAGCGACATTGCACTGGTCGGCGTCGCCAAAGGTGTCGAACGCAAACCGGGGATGGAACAATTGTTACGACCCGATGTTGAAAAGTCGTTACAATTGTCCGCAGACAGTCCTGCCCTGCATCTGATCCAGCAAGTGCGTGATGAGGCTCATCGCTTCGCCATCAGTGGTCACCGCGCAAGGCGCGGCAAAGCGCGCACCGCTTCATCGCTGGAAGATATCGAAGGTGTGGGCGAGAAACGCAGACGCAACTTGCTGACTCACTTTGGCGGACTCAAAGGAGTTCAGCAAGCCAGCATTGAAGAATTGTCGCGAGTGGAAGGAATCAGTCCTGCACTCGCCGAGAAAATTTATCAGCACCTACATTAACGATGCCTCTCAACATACCGAATCTGCTGACCTGGTTCAGAATATTAATGATCCCCGTGTTCGTCGCGGTGTTCTATGTGTCGGACAACACGCTCAGCCTGCACCAGAAACATCTGCTCAGCACCTTCGTATTCTGGCTGGCAGCGATTACGGATTGGCTGGATGGCTATATGGCCCGTGCCTTGAATCAAGGTTCTGCTTTTGGGGCATTCCTGGATCCTGTGGCTGACAAGCTGATGGTGGCGGCAGCGCTCATCGTACTGGTCAAGCTGGGTCTGGTCGATGTCTTCATCGCCTTTATCATCATCGGACGCGAAATTACCATCTCCGCTTTGCGCGAATGGATGGCACAACTGGGAAATAGCAAAAGCGTGGCCGTTTCCATGCTGGGCAAGTTTAAAACCGCGTTTCAGATGATCGCTATTTTGTTCCTGTTGTATCAGGAGCCTTTGTTTGGTATTTCGACGTTGTGGTGGGGGACTTTGCTGGTCTATCTGGCTGCGGTGCTGACTTTGTGGTCGATGGTTTACTACCTGATGCTGGCAATGCCGCAAATATTAGAAAAATCTCGCAATCAAAATTGATTTTTGGCGCTCGGTCTGTATAATGCCGCGCTCTCGGGGTGTAGCGTAGCCTGGTAGCGCGCCTGGTTTGGGACCAGGATGTCGGGAGTTCGAATCTCTCCACCCCGACCAGGTTCAAGTAGTATGAAGTTTGTTGGTTGCCGACAGAATTGTGCCCGTAGCTCAACCGGATAGAGCACCAGCCTTCTAAGCTGGGGGTTGCTGGTTCGATCCCAGTCGGGCACACCAATAGACTTGACGGTTCAACGGTGGCTGTAGCTCAGTTGGTAGAGCCCTGGATTGTGATTCCAGTTGTCGACGGTTCGAGCCCGTTCAGCCACCCCATCTTAATTCCCCGCCCAACCATTAGCTCAATCGAGCCATTGCAAGTTTATTCCTTGACCAGATTGCCTGCGCAAGGCTGGTTCCGAACGCACAACAGTTCATCACAAAAAATTAACAAATCACTGCATTCAAAATTCAGATCCCTGCAATTGATTGAACGTCAACTGTGCCGGGGGAGTGGAATGCTTAACTTCTTAAGACACTCTGCATTAAATAGTAATAATATTGGCTTTCATCAATTTCCTCTTTGCGCATCGTCAACCATGAAATATTCGCGTGTTTTACTGTTTGTATGTATTGCTGGACTAAGTTGGATGACTGAACTAGCGCAGGCAGCCGATGAAGATGCATTTCTAGGGCAAATCCGCTCTCCGTCGGAGCAAACCATGGGGTATGGTCGAAGTGCAATCTGGACTTTGCCTCTTGTAGCGACTCAATATCAACCATCGCAGCCCACTCCCGCGATGCAAGTAGCCTTGCAGGCGCAGCATGAAGGCCGCTTTATTGATGCGCTGATACTGCTCGACGAGGCAGGAAAAAGCGGGAAGGCTAGTGCCGATACTGAGGCCGAGCTGAATTTGTTGCGTTCCAGTTTTTTGCTGCAAGGTAACCAGTCGCGGCAGGCAATAGAAAACCTTGCTCCTTTGCGAGCCAAAACTCAACATGCAGCGGATGCATATGCGCTTACAGCCATGGCGCACCTGCAACAGGGGCAAATGCAGGAAGCACTGGACGCAGCGCAACATGCGCAAGGTTTGGGGAGCGGTATATTGCCGCATCTGGCGCTATCCTACGCTTTGCAAGGCGTGGGGCGTTTGGCAGAAGCGCGCGAAGTGATACATGGCTTTAATACCCAGACACCGGCATCAGCGATCACATTGGCGCGCGAGGCTGAGCTCGCGCTGACACTCGACCAGATTCAATCGGCCAAGACGCTGATGGATCGGGCGCATGAAGTGGACGCCTCGCACCCCTATGTAATCGCCGTGAGCGGCTTGGTCTATCTGATAGATGGACATGCACGGGAAGCCAAGGCCGCGTTTGAAACTGCCTTGCAGCGCGATCCTAAAGATGCCAAGACATTATTGGGTTTGGGTCTGGCCGAAATAAAGCTGGGTAACATTGAAACCGGACAAAAGAAATTGCAGGCGGCGAATGAGGCCGATCCCGGCAACGCGCTGATACTCACTTATCTGGGCCGTTCGCAACAGCAGCTCGGTCAAACCGAAGCTGCCATGGCAAGCTGGCGCGCCGCCCAGCAAGCCGACCCCAAAGATCCCATCCCCTGGCTGTATCAGGCGCAGGCGGAATTGCAGGCCAACCGCCCGCTGGACGCCCGCGAAAGTTTGCGCCAGACACAAGCGCGATTGGCCTATCGCGCGGTTTATCGCAGCGAACATTTGATTAGGAAAGACGAGCAGTTATTGCAGGCCAATCTCGCCGAGATACAGCGTCAATTGGGATTGGAGGGGCTCGCTTTTCAAACCCTGTCCGACTCGACCAGCGAAAAAAGTTCGGCCAATTTAAAAGATCAAGCCGATGTGCTGCAAGGGCAGCGCTTCGGCGAATCGGCGCGGCGCAGCCTGCTGCTGCAAAGTATGTTCAACGACAAACCGGGCAATCTGCCGTCAGAATTGGACATCTATGGCGACGGCGCGGGGCAGACCGGCGCAACCGTCCCGCAGCATGGCGTTATCAGCGGGCTGGGCTCACAGCAAACCAGCTATAACAATTACGACGAGCTGTTCAGTCGGCGCACGACGCTGGCAGCCGATGCCACCGCAGGCAGCCAGAACAGCAAGGGAGAGCAGGTTCGTCTTGGGCTGGGCAGCGACACGCTGGGGGGAGGCATCGCGCTGCGCCAATACAAGACCGACGGTTTCGGGCCTTTTAATAATCTCGACAACCGTATCTGGCAGGCTACCGTGCAATGGCGGCCGTTCGACTCCACACAGGTATTCATGTCGCACCAGAGCTTCAATTCACAGCACGGTGAAATACGCTATCCAGCGGACCCGTTGAACTTGGGAGAATTTCACCAGATCGAAGACAACAGCGGCATCACGCGCCTGGGGCTGCGCCACAGCCTGGGCGACAACAGCGAGTTGCGCGGCTTGATAAGCCGCCAGCAGACCAGCCAAACAGACAGCTGGGAATGGATCGCCAACACGCTGCCTTACAGCACCATGCCGTGTTGCGGGCCGACGCTACCCTTCCCGCAATCTACTTATTATCTCAGCAGCGAAGCACGCAGCGCGGAACTGCAATATCGCCGCAGCGGCGCAGACTATGCCACGCAATGGGGCGCGAGCTCGGTTCGCTCGCCACTTCATTTTTCATGGGGCGATATTACAAATGTTGCGCAGCAAATCTATGTGGACTGGCAGCAGTCGCTGAATCCCTATTGGCAACTGCAGGCGGGATTGGCCTGGGGCAAGAACGATAAGCTCTACAGCGTAAACAGCATAAACAGCACGTACCTGCGCCGCTGGTTGCCCAAGCTGGGCATGGTTTATACGCCGGATAGCGCGACGCATGTGCGCTTGGCCGCATGGAAAAACCTGAACGATGCGGCCGTGGGTAACGCATCGCTGGCGTCGGCCAGCCTGGCAGGCATCGTGCTGAACCGCCCCGGCGATAGCTACAAGCTGGGGAAGGGCGTCGCGCTGGGCGCGGACAGGCAACTGGATGTCGCCTGGCTGCTGGAGGGGCGGACGCAGCGGCGCTGGACTGACGATCCGTACACTTCTTTTGGTATACAGAATATGAATCCAAAGCGTGTTGACGAGTCCCGTCTGGCCTTGCACTGGCAGCCCGGCAATCAATCATTGAATGTGACCCTGGCTTATGACGATGAATACATCCGGCTTGACCCTGCTTTTATTCAGCAGGATTCTGTTCCGGAGCAGCATTTGCGCTCGCAGCAACTGGGCCTGCGCTGGCTGGTCAGTTCGCAATGGACGGCGAACCTGACCTGGAGCCGTAACCTACTCGCCGCCACACAACAATCATCGGATATCAACTTCAATCCCATCCTGCTCGATATTCAGGAGCGTTTCAATCAATTGGATGCCAGCCTGAACTGGCAATTCAACCGGATAGGCTCAGTGGATATGGGTGTGCGTAATGCCACCAACAAGGGCTTCCAGTATACGGAGGCAGACCCGCTCGTTCCGCGCTTCAGCAAGGGACGGCTGAGCTATGCCAGACTCAAACTGGTCTGGTGAGCAGGCTAGGTGGAGCTGACCACCGTTGATTTTGTTGTTTGTTGTTGTCGGGCGGCTTCCGCATAGGGCAAGCCGTAACTATTTTTTAACCACAAGGGGAATAATCATGAAAAATTTGTTGCTGTTGTTAGCCTTGATCGCCGTGCCTGCCTGGGCAGCAGATGCCGTACCCGTACCCTCCTCCGGCGAACCGTCCGCACAGGCAGCGCAAACTGCCCCGAAACATAAGGCTAAAAAACACAAAGCAAAGAAAGCTGAAAAGAAGGCTACGGCAAGCACTCCCGCTACTGCCACCACTGCCACCGCCTCCTGTCTTAAGCTGACTTGTGGCGGCGTCGCGGGATGCTTCACGAAAGGATGTTTCAATAGTTGTACAGGCTGCTGACATCGTTTTGCAGCCGGAATCGCCATGCGCAGGATCGATCTGCGTATGGCAAGTTGTTCAGATAAAAATAAGAACCAGGAGGAGGGGAGATGGCTGTGGTGATACAAAACGCATTCCAGGATAGCTATATGGGATACGATTTACCGCAGCGGGTGAATCTCTTGTTCA
>CABEBA010000131.1_pt1 | contig 12351 bp, 13 predicted proteins | sample 3132531 | NCBI WGS metagenome assembly CABEBA01 (sample SAMEA5534344, study PRJEB31848) | metagenome | biome: tundra; feature: field; material: soil | place: USA | collected 2013-05 | depth 0.45 m
CTGGTGTTGCCGGAAAGCTGGCCAGCCAAGCAGGACGACACTGCAGTCAAAGTGAGCGCTACCGAAGAGCAATGGTGGCGCCTGTATGCCGATGCCACTCTCGACCAGCTCGAAGAAGAAGCGTTGGCGCACAACTCGGATATCCAGGTGGCGGTAGCGCGGGTGCTTGAGGTGCGTGCACAGCTGGGCATCACCGGGGCGGACCAATATCCGACGGTCAGCGCACATGTGATGGAGAGTCGTACTGAAAACACCCTGGCGGGCGCGTTCCCGCGTCCGGCGACCTTGCCGCGAATCCAGAATCTTTCACACGCCTCGCTCGATGCCAGTTACGAACTCGACCTGTGGGGAAAGTTCAGGCGTGCCAGCGAAGCGGCGCGCGCAGATCTGTTCGCCGCCGAATCGGCCAGGGAAACGGTGCGACTGACGTTGACGACACAGGTGGCGCAACAGTACTTCGCTCTTGTTTCGCTGGATGCGCAGGAAGTGGCCGTACGCCGTTTGCTGGACAGCCGTCAGGAAAGGATAGGACTCAACCAGAAGCAGGTTGAAGTGGGCATCCTTTCCGAATACGACCTGCATCAGGCCGAAGCCGATGTGGCTGCCGTACAATCGCAACTCGTCTCGATAGCCCAAGCACGCAACAAGCAGGAAACCACGCTGACCCTGTTGTTGGGGCGCTCACCGCGCGACGTGATGTCTACCAGCGTGCAACGCGGTACCCCGTCGCTTCCGGTTGCCTCAGTGCCGGAAGGGTTGCCGACCGACTTGCTGTTGCGCAGGCCCGACTTGATAGATGCCGAGCAGCGGCTGGTGGCACTGAACGCCCGTATCGGTGTGGCGCGTGCGCAGTACTTCCCGTCGATCTCCCTGACTGGATATGTGGGCGGCGAAAGCGTTGCCTTCTCCGACCTGTTTTCCGGTCCGGCGCGGATATTCCAGTTTGCCGCCAATGTCACGCAGCCGATATTCAATGCAGGGCGCATAGGTTTCATGGTGGATGTGGCAGATGCACGCCACGAGCAGGCGCTGGTCCAATACAAGCAAGCAGTCGCCAATGCTTTCGGTGATGTGCGCAATGCCTTGTCGGCACAGGATTCCGCAAGGCAGGTACTGACCTACGAAAGCACGCGCAGCGAAGCATTGGCACGGGCTTATAAGCAGGCTGAATTGCGGTATCAGGCGGGCATAGCGAGCCGGTTGGAATTGCTGGATGTGGAACGCAATTACCTGCAGGCCCAGTTGAATCGACTTGATGCCGAACGTGCGCAGCGCAGCGCAGTCGCCGATCTGTTCAAAGCCTTGGGCGGAGGCTGGAAAAATCAGGACCTTGTCAAGGCTCCGTGATCTTCCCGAGTATCCGAGGGGCGGTTAGCTTTTTGTAGGGTGCGCAAGCGCACCCTACGGGACTAGTTGTTTCATCAGTTCCGAATTGGTGGAGTTGATTGTTGTTTAAGGAATGGAAGAGGTCGTAACCGCAGATAGGGCATTGAGTTTTAGAACCAAATAAAAAAGGCGACCATCAGGTCGCCTTTTTTGTTGAAATCGGACGGCTTACTCGATCTTGGCCTTGCTGCGCAGATCTTCAATAGCCTTCTGGATGGCTTCCTTTTGCTTGCGTTGTTCCAGATTTGGCTTCATTTCTTCAAAGGTCGGCACTTTCAGGTCGCGGATGTTATCCAGCTTGATGATGTGCCAGCCGTATTGAGTTTGCACCGGAGCACTAACTTCGCCTTTGCTCAACTTAAGGATGGCTTCGCCGAAGGGCTGCACGAAGTTGGAAGGAACCGCCCAATCCAGTTCGCCACCTTTGTCTTTGGAACCGGGGTCTTTGCTATGCGCCTTGGCAACTTTGGCGAACTTGCCTTTCTTCAATTCGGCCTCGACCTTCTTGGCTTCATCCTCAGTATCGACCAAAATGTGCGAGAGCTTGTATTCTTTGTTACCCACGCGCTTCTTCAGGGCTTCATATTCTTGTTTCAACACGTCGTCGCCGATGGCGTGGGTCTTAGCATAGTCTTGCACGAATGCGCCAGCCAGCACGGATTGTCTGGCCAGTTCAAGTTGCTGTGCGATCTCCGGTTGCTTGTCCAAGCCGTTTTTGCTGGCAGTTTGCGAAATGACTTCCAGGTTGATGAGATCTTCGCGGATCGCCTTGCGCATTTCCGGGCTGTCCGGTTGGCCTTGCTGCGCTGCCGCTTTGACACGTATGTCTAAGCGCACTTGAGGAATGGATACACCGTTTACCAGTGCTGCCGCTTTTTCATCGGCAGCCTGTGCGCCAGCTGCGATAACCAGCAATGCGGACAGCAGGGCGAATTTGGAAAATTTCAGCATGTTTCTTTCCTTTGAGAGTTGAAGTTGGGGTGGTTCGAAAAATTACTCGACGCGCAATATAGCATGTCTTTTGCCTAGGCCGGAAAGACCTTCTTGAAAGGCCTTACGGCGACTTGGGCATATACGCCAGTGACGACGTAGGGATCGGCAGCCGCCCATGCCTGAGCTTTTTCGAGCGAACCAAACTCAGCAACGATCAGGCTGCCAGTGAAACCCGCTGCAGCGGGATCGACTGCGTCCACGGCAGGGAAGGGACCGGCCAGCAACAAACGGCCTTCGTTTTGTAAAGTTTGTAAGCGTTCTAAATGTGCCGGGCGTGCAGCTTTGCGTTTTTCCAGGCTGTCCGGGATATCTTGACCAAATATGGCGTAGAGCATCAGATTATTCCTCAGGTGTTATTCAGTATGTATTTTTTGCTTATTAATAACGGGTCATTCGTTTTTGTGCTTGTCCGCTTCCACGTACTTTGCCAGCATTGCCGCCTGCGCAAGAATGAATAGGAATATCAGGCTCGTTACTCCAAATAGTTTGAAGTCGACCCAAATGTCCGTTGAATAATTGAAAGCGACATACAAGTTGATGGCGCCTAGTGCGGCAAAGAATAAGCCCCAGGCCAGATTGACGTTCAGCCACGTCGAATCGGGCAGCGGGAGCTTGTCTTGCAGCATTGCGCGCATCAGATTTTTCTTGAACAGGATGGGCGCAAGCAGCAAGGCGGCGGAGAAAGACCAATACAACACGGTCGGTTTCCACTTGATGAAAGTCTCATTGTGCAACAGCAGCGTCGCTCCACCGAACACGGTGATGATGCCAAAGCTGACCCAGAGCATCGTATCGACCTTGCCGTGGCGGTATTTCACCCAGACGACTTGCACCAAGGTTGCGGCCATAGAAGCCGCGGTGGCGATGAATACGCCTGCGAATTTGAAGGTAACAAAAAAAAGTATGACAGGAAAAAGATCGAAAAGTATTTTCATGGGGACTCACTTGATTAAGCTGGGTTGCAGGATGTTATTTTCATTATTATTTTCTATCCAAAGCAAGTGAGGCAGAGTTGATGCAATAGCGTAGTCCGGTGGGAGCGGGTCCGTCTTCGAACACATGGCCGAGATGGGCGTCGCATTGGGCGCAGCAGACTTCGACGCGATCCATGCCGAGCTTGTCTTCCTCGCGGTATTCGATCGCGTTTTCGCTGATCGGTTGCCAGAAGCTCGGCCAACCGGTGCCGGATTCGAATTTTGTTTCCGAATCGAACAGTGGTTCACCGCAACAGATGCAGCGGTAGACGCCGATATCGTGACAATCCCAGTATTCGCCGGTAAAGGCAGGCTCGGTGCCGCATTCGCGGCAGACCTCATACTGTTCCGGCGTCAGTTCTTCGCGCCATTCGTCTTCTGATTTTTCAATAATGCTCATGTTCATTCTGCCAGGGAAGTTTGCACGCTGGGGCGCGCGCTGAGCCGGTTGAACCATGCTGCCAAATTCGGGTGCGCGCTACGCCAATCGCGTTCCGGTTGGCGCAGGTCGAGATAGACCAGCGTGCTCACCAGTGCCAGATCGGCCAGTGTGATGCTGTTGCCTTCGCACCATTCACGTTGTCCCAGTTCATTGGCGATATATGCCAAGGCACGGGTGACGGCGAGGTTATGCAGGTCGATGTTGCCTGGTTCCTGTTTTTCGGCGGGGCGGATGCGTTCCATGCGCACGACGATAGCTGAATCCATGATGCCGTCGGCCAGCGCTTCCCAGCGTTTGACGCGCATCCTTGCCAGCACGTCGTGGCGCGGGATCAGGATGGGCGTGTCGTTCAGCGTGTCGACGTAATCGGCGATCACCGTCGAATCGAACACGCAGGTCTCGTTGTCGAGGATCAACGCCGGGACGCGTCCCAGTGGATTGACACGCGCCACCAGACTGTTCGGTTCGCTCGGCGGATCGATCAGGTAGGTGTGCGGGAGGTTCTTCTCCAGCAGCACCAGACGTGCTTTGCGCACGTAGGGGCTGGTGTTGGTGCCGAGTAGCTTCACAGCACTTCCGCTGCGTGATCGGCCAAGCGCGAACGTTCGCCGCGTTGCAGGGTGACGTGACCGCTGTGCTCCCAGCCCTTGAACCGATCCACCACGTAAGTCAGACCGGAGCTGCCCTCGGTGAGGTAGGGTGTGTCGATCTGCGCGATGTTGCCCATGCACACCACCTTGGTACCAGGGCCGGCACGTGTGATCAGCGTCTTCATCTGCTTCGGCGTCAAATTCTGCGCCTCGTCGATGATCAGATATTTATTGAGGAAGGTGCGGCCGCGCATGAAGTTGAGCGACTTGATCTTGATGCGCGAGCGGATCAGGTCGCGCGTCGCAGCACGTCCCCATTCGCCGCCTTCTTCGGTGGACTGATTGAGCACGTCGAGGTTGTCGTCCAGCGCGCCCATCCACGGCGACATCTTCTCTTCCTCGGTGCCCGGCAGGAAGCCGATGTCCTCGCCCACCGGCACGGTGACGCGGGTCATGATGATCTCGGAGTACAGTTTTGATTCCAGCGTCTGCATCAGCCCGGCAGCCAGCGTGAGCAGCGTCTTGCCGGTGCCCGCCTGTCCCAGCAGAGTGACGAAATCGATCTCCGGATTCATCAGCAGGTTGAGCACGAAGTTCTGCTCGCGGTTGCGCGCGGTGATGCCCCAGATCGCGTTCTTGCTGTGCGTGTAGTCGGTGAGCGTGCGCAGGGTGGCGGTGCTTTCATCCTGCGCGGTGATCACGGCGTAGAACGGATTGCTGGCATCGTCCTGAAACACGAACTCGTTCACCAGAAGATCGCGGCAGTCCGGCCCTTTGATGTTGTAGAAGGTATGCCCCGCCTGGGTGCCGGACACCATATCCTTGCCGTTCTTGTCCCAGAAGTCGGCGGTCAATTCGCGCACGCCGGTGTAGAGCAGGTCGGTGTCTTCCAGCACCTTGTCGTTGAAGTAGTCTTGTGCCGACAAGCCCAAGGCACGTGCCTTGATGCGCATGTTGATGTCTTTACTGACCAGCGTGACCTGGCGCTTGCTATGTTGCGCGTGCAGATAGGCGACCACGCCGAGGATGGCGTTGTCGGCTTTGCCATGCGCCAGCGTATCCGGCAGCGGGTTGCTGATGAACGCGGTTTGCAGGAACAGCCGACCCGTCGCGCTCTTGTTGCCCAGGGCATTCAGCGGTACGCCTTCGTCGATATTGGCCTCACTTGCGCTGACGAGGTTGTCGAGGAAGCGGCTGGCCTGACGCGCGTTGCGGGCGACTTCCGTCATGCCTTTCTTGTTGTTGTCCAGTTCCTCCAGCACGAACATCGGCAGATAGACATCGTGTTCCTCGAAGCGGAACAAGCTGGTCGGGTCGTGCATCAGCACGTTGGTATCCAGCACGAAGAGTTTAGTGTCTTTGTCCGTTGTTGCTTTACGCGCGTTCATGTTGACCTTTAGAGAGTTTGAACAAAAGTGAGTACTTCTTGCGCGTGACCGTCCGCCTTGAGACCACGCCATTCCTTGATGATGCTTCCTTTCTTGTCGAGCACGAAGGTGCTGCGCTCGATGCCGCGTACTTGCTTGCCGTACATCATCTTCTGCTTCATTACACCAAACAGATTGCACACCACCTCATCCGCATCGGAGAGCAGCGCGAAAGGCAGGGTGAATTTCGATTTGAAACTCTCATGCGACTTGATGTTGTCGCGCGAGATACCCACGATCGCGCATTCCGCTTTCTGATATTCGGCATACAGGTCCCGGAACTGCTGTGCCTCGCTGGTACAGCCCGGCGTGTTGTCCTTGGGATAGAAGTAGATCACCAAAGATTTACTGCGGATGGGGTAGAGCGTGAAATCGACACCGCCAGTGGCGGGCAGGGTGAAATCGGCTACAGCTTGTTTTGGCATCAAAGGCTCCGGTTACTGGCACCCATTGTTGTCAAAATCGGCGGGTAAGGCAAGCGCAAAATGCATGGGTCAGGCGGCATACCCGTACACAGCGAAAAAATGGCAGGTGGTACCTGCTAGCACGAACCAGTGCCAGATGAAGTGACCGTAGCGTAGGCGCGAATCAGAGACGAAGAAGATGGTACCTATCGTGTAGGCCAGTCCACCGGCAATCAGCCAGGCCAGTCCGGCTGCGGGTAAGCGGGTGTAAAGCGGATCTGCCGCGACCACGATGAGCCATCCCATGAGTAGATACAGAATCGTGGCAATGACGGGGTGGGACGTGCGATTCAATATTTTCAGCACCACTCCGATCAGCGCCAAGGCCCAGATCAATATCAATAATGTCCATCCCCATGCGCCATACAACACTCCCAGTGTAAATGGCGTGTAGGTACCCGCAATGAGCAGATAAACTGCTGAGTGATCGATGATGCGAAAGGCATTTTTGAGTCTGCCCGGACGGAATGAGTGGTAGAGGGTGGACGAGAGGTAAAGCATGATCATGGTGACTGAGAAGACGATAGCACCGATCAGGTATCCGGTATTTCCCAGCCGTACCGCATGCAGGATAAGGAATGGGGCGGCCACCACCGATGCGACCGCTCCGGCACCATGGCTGATGCTGTTGGCGATCTCTTCACCGAGTGATTGTTCACGCCCGGGTGTTGTTCGAGGTTCGTTTATCAAGCTGGCTGTTTGTTCTTGCATGTTGATATGCGCTGTTTGAGCGTGGGGATTTTGTGCTTCGCCATACCGTTTGGCAATCCATTTTTTGCCCGTACAATGACGGGCATGAATTTAGAGAACCGGATCCCATCCCAGCCAGATGTCCCTACCAGCGATGCGGATGAAATTTTCATGCGCGCGGCGCTAGACCTGGCACTACAGGCGGCACAGGCCGGAGAAGTGCCGGTGGGCGCGGTGGTAGTGAAGCATGGGCAGATCATCGGGCGCGGCAGCAATGCACCCATTTCGCGGCACGATCCTTCCGCCCATGCCGAAATCTCTGCACTTCGCGATGCAGCGCAACATCTTGGTAATTATCGTCTGGTAGATTGTGAACTATTCGTTACGCTGGAGCCGTGTGTGATGTGCGTTGGAGCGATGTTCCATGCCCGTATCTCGCGTGTGGTGTTCGGTGCGCGTGATCCGAAGACGGGAGCTGCGGGAAGTGTGTTCAATCTGTTCAACGAGACGCGCCTGAATCATCATGCACGTATACACGGCGGTGTACTGGCAGAGGAGTGCGGTAAAGTATTGAGCGATTTCTTTGCGGCGCGGCGCGCGCAGCAGAAGGCACAATGAAAATTACTATCCATATTCCAACTCAGACGCTGGAGTTGTTTGACCACAAAGGTAAGTTACTGCGCCAATACAGGATATCCACCGGCGCGAATGGCGTGGGCGAGGAGAGCGGTAGTTTTTGTACGCCGCGGGGTAAGCATGTCATCCGCGCGAAGATCGGCGGGGGACAGCCGGAGAACGCGGTGTTCGTGCAGCGTCGTCCGACCGGCGAGGTATACACGCCGCAGCTGGGGGCGCAGCATCCGGGGCGCGATTGGATCTTGACGCGCATTTTGTGGTTATCCGGTTGCGAGAGCGGTTACAACCGTAGCGGTTCTTGCGATACCATGCGCCGCTATATCTACATCCACGGCACGCCGGATAGTACTCCGCTCGGCAAGCCCGGGTCGCGCGGTTGTGTGCGTATGCGCAATGCGGAGTTGGTGGAATTGTTTGAATTGGTGGAAGCAGGTACGAAAGTCGAAATCACGGCATGATGCAGTCTGAATAACAACGTTTTTCCCGCCGGAAAGAGAAGGAGGGAGAAGTTAGGAGATGAGTTATGACTACACCATTCACAGTCAGTCTGGTTTGTTGGCACGACGGTGAACCATTACTGCGTGCCATACGCGAGGCGGTTTTCATTCGTGAGCAGAACGTTCCTGAAGAATTGGAGTGGGATGGCAAGGACGAAGATTGCCGTCATGCCTTGGCTTTGAGCCTGAACGGAGACGCAATCGGTTGCGGGCGCATCCAGACGAATGGACACATCGGACGCATAGCGGTGTTGCCGCAATGGCGCAAGCAGAAGGTGGGTACGGCGATTATTGAGGCGCTGCTCGACGAGGCGCGTTCGCGTGGCTATAAGCAGGTGGATCTATACGCGCAGACCAACGCTATCCCGTTTTACCGCAACTTTGGTTTTGTCGAGTACGGCAAGGAGTTCAAGGATGCCGGACTGCCGCACAAGAAGATGAAATTGAAGTTACTTCCCCACTAGATATTCCTCATCACTGAAATTCATTACCGCCTGCGGCTGGAATACCGTGAAGGCGGTGATCAGCATACCGGTGACGAAGCCTTCAGTGAGCATGATGATGGGCGAAGCGATGAGATAGTTGTGCTGAATCTGTCCCCAAGTGTAGTGGCTCTGCAACAATAGCAGCAGGGTGGTTGCTGTCACGTTCAGTATGATGGAGAGCATGCTGCAGAAAAAGCCGTTCCATAGCACGAACAGAAAAAAATTCTTCGGCAAGTGACTTTTGCTGAAACGCAACAGCCATTCGCTAAACATTATGGGGATGAAGATCATGAGCAGGCCGTTTAGGCCTAGGGTGACAAGTTCCGCATCCGTACGCAGCCAAGTGGCGAGCATCACCAGCGTGATGGAAACAGTGGCGATCTGCCAGCCGAACATCAGCATGAACAAAGTCGAGCCCAGGATATGGAAGTTGAAGCCGGGGCGGAAGCCCGCATTGAGTTGCCATAAAAGGAAAGCGCCGAATAGCAGCGCAACCAGCGCATTGACCATGATGCCGTTATCCAACAGGCTGCGCCAAGGTGCGTGGCGTGCAGCGCGATACAGAAATAACGCAAAGAATAAGTTGGCCAGCCACAACAAATCGCTAGCGAAGAGTTGGGCGGGCAGATTCACGATAACGGGTAAGGCAGGGGTTGGAACTGCAAGCGCGTGCCGTTGAGTCCGCCGAGGTGTACCGGAAAGGCATCATGGCTGGCGATCTGGATCACGGCCAGTAAGTCGTAACCGCCATTCGGTGCAGCTTGTGCGTTGACCACCATGCCGCAAGATTGGCCTTCCATCTCCGCACTGAACAACTCGGCTCCTGCTTGCGGTGCAAGGTCACTCTCGACATGCGCGAGATACATTCGGCGTTTGTTCTTGCCGAGGTATTGCATGCGGGCCACGATCTCCTGTCCCGGATAACAGCCCTTCTTGAAATTCACCGCGCCGATGAGGTCGAGGTTCGCCATCTGCGGCACGAACTCTTCCTGCGTCTGCGGCAGGATGACGGGGATGCCTGCGCGAATGTTAAGCCAGTCCCAGCAGGGTGAGCCGACAGGTTTTGCATCTGTGCTGAGTTGCTGCCACAGCGCAGTTGCTTGTGGGGCAGCAGTGCTGATCAGGAAGCGATCTGCGCCGAGGCGAATGAGGCTGATATCTTCGTGATGTATGACATCAAGCGGGTTCTGCGGCAGCGGAGAGAAGTGTTGTTGCAACAAGTTTGAGGCACTCGCGCCGGAGAGGCCGAGGCAAACGGTGCTGTCGCTCACGTTCTCGATCTTCACTTTGGCGCGCAGCACATACATGGATAGCTTCTTTTGGATAGTCGCGAGCAAGCTCTGCGGAAGATGCAGGAAGTAATTCGCATCGTTGCGCCAAATGAGAAAGGTAGCCAGCGTGCGGCCTTTAGCTGTGTTGAAGCTGCTGGGTAGTGCGTGTTGCGGGGTGAGCGCATTCACATCGCTGCTGAACAGGTTGTGCAAGAATCCCTTCGCCTCTTCGCCGGAAACCTTGAGGATGCTGAACTGCGAGAGGTCGCACAGTACCGTGCCATCGCGTGTCGTGATGCGTTCTGCGGCGGCATCGCCGAAATGCTGCACCATGCCGTCTTGTATTTGAGCGCCTTGCGTCGCCAGGAAATTCTGCCAATCTGGGTTCATTTCTTAAATATCCGTTTGCATTTGAAGCGCAATCTTACCGCGAAGACAGACCTTTCGGCTAAACTCTTGCGCCATGAAAGTACCAATTGCTGCCTTGTTATGTTTGTTGCTTGCCGCCTGCGACGGAGGCTTGTGGAACGACCCTTATCCGGTGGCGGATGAGGGAAAATCCATTCTCTATACCGCGTTTACTGAACGCCCCAAGCATCTTGATCCTGCGCAGGCTTATAGCGAGAACGAATACGAGTTCCTTGCCCACATCTATTCGCCGCCGCTGCAATATCACTATTTGAAACGACCGTATCAACTCGTGCCGCTGGCCGCGAGCGAGATGCCGCGAGTGACCTATCTGGACAAGAATCATCACCGTTTGCCCGATCAGGCCGCAACGGAGCGCATCGCCTACAGCGTGTACGAGATACACATCAAGCCGAATATGCGCTACCAGCCGCATCCGGCCTTCGTGCCGAATAATTACACGCTCAAGGCTGGCGAAATGGGCAGCATTCATTCGTTGAGCGATTTCCCCAAGACAGGCACGCGCGTGGTGACTGCCGCAGACTACGCCTACCAGATCAAGCGCCTTGTTCATCCAGCTTTGCACACGCCCATAGCAGGCGTGATGAGCGAATACATTGTCGGTCTTAAGGAGTACGGATCTGCTCTGCAAGCCGCAGCCAAGGCTAATCCAGAGGGTTTCCTTGATTTGAGCCAGTATCCTCTGCCGGGTGTGGAAGTGGTGAATGACACTACATACCGAATTACAATTCACGGTAAATATCCGCAGTTTGCATATTGGCTGGCTATGCCATTCTTTTCGCCGATGCCGCAGGAAGTGGAACGTTTCTACGCGCTGAACGGCATGCGCGAACGCAACATATCACTGGACTGGTGGCCGCTGGGTAGCGGACCGTATTACCTGTCTGAGAACGATCCGAATCGGCGTATGGTGATGACGCGAAATCCGTATTACGACAGCGAGCACTATCCGAGTGAAGGAGAGGCGGGCGATGCAGCATCCGGACTTTTGGCCGATGCAGGCAAGCCGCTGCCGCTGATCGACAAGATCGTGTTTACGCTGGAAAAAGAAACCATCCCGTACTGGAACAAATTCCTGCAAGGTTATTACGACGCCTCCGGAATCAGCTCGGATAGCTTCGATCAAGCGGTGCAGGTCAGCGTCAACGGCGAAACCAATGTCAGCGACGACATGAAAGCGCAGGGCATCACGCTTTCCACTTCCGTTGCGACTTCCACCATGTACACCGGTTTCAACTGGCTTGATCCGGTGGTTGGGGGAAGCTCGGAAAGAGCGATGAAGTTGCGCCGCGCTATCGCTATCGCAGTGGACTTTGAAGAGTTCGTCTCCATTTTTGCCAACGGGCGCGGCATCTCGGCGCAATCACCCATTCCGCCCGGTATCTTCGGCTACCGTGAAGGCAAGGAAGGCATCAATCACTACGTATACGACTGGGTGGATGGTGGTGTCAACTCCGTATCCAGCGTGCTGGATAGCGGATTGCCTACCTTTGGTGCGCCCAAACGCAAACCTGTCTCCGAAGCGAAACGGCTGCTGGCCGAAGCTGGCTATCCGGACGGTGTCGATGGCAAGACCAATCAAGCGCTGGTGATCCACCTCGATACCACCTCCAGCGGCGTTGGGAACAAGTCACGTCTGGATTGGTTGCGCAAACAGTTCGACAAGATCGGCGTACAGCTCGATGTGCGCAGCACCGACTACAACCGCTTTCAGGACAAGATACGACGCGGCGACACGCAGATGTACTACTACGGCTGGAATGCGGACTATCCCGATCCGGAGAATTTCTTCTTCCTGCTGCATGGTGCGCAAGCCAAGGTGAGCAAGGGCGGCGAGAACGCATCGAACTACAGCAATCCGGAATATGACCGCCTGTTCGAACAGATGAAGAACATGGAAAACAGTCCGGCGCGACAAGCGATTATTGATGAAATGCTGGAAATCCTGCGCCGCGATTCACCCTGGCTATGGGGTTACCACCCGAAGAACTACGTGCTGCAACACGGCTGGTTGCACAACGTCAAATCCAACATCATGGCCAACAACAAGCTCAAATACTGGCGCGT
>CABEBA010000137.1_pt1 | contig 12111 bp, 9 predicted proteins | sample 3132531 | NCBI WGS metagenome assembly CABEBA01 (sample SAMEA5534344, study PRJEB31848) | metagenome | biome: tundra; feature: field; material: soil | place: USA | collected 2013-05 | depth 0.45 m
TGTTGATTTAGCCCCGGTAAGTAAATGTCCCGGGGGTTTACTTTGATCCTGACTTCGGTATGCATATTTCCATTCATTGTTTAGTCAGCCTGGATATATTTCCTGAATTTAAAATCTAGCCGATCGAGTAGGAGGCGGGGTCACCCCCGCCGTCCTCTCACAGCACCGGACGTACGGATCACGTATCCGGCGCTTCCTGTCAGCGTCAAACCTCGTCAGTTTTCAGCATTTGAGCTTGTTTCGTGCATCGTGTCGCCTGGCGGCCATTGGACACCTCAACCACCTTCTGAACCTCCGGTTCTTCCAGTATAGTCGTAGGCCCTCTGTTGCCAGAGGCTTGTATCCTGCCCGCGCAGAGATCACGTGTGACTATCCACTCGTGACAGGTTCGGCCCTTCACCACTCCGGTTTCGAGTAGCTAATATGGCGTCTGCTGACTCCCATCACCCCATCCCAACACCTCTCGATGTCAGTAGCACGAGGCAGAATGATGGGCCTCCCAAGGTAATTCGCGCGACCTTCATGCTTATGCCTGTCAGATCTACGTCGTAGCGTTCCGTGCAAGTACTGGGCTTTACAGATATTGGCCTGCTTACCCCGCTACACCGCCTAATCCGCTTCCTGTTCGTCAGGCCAGCAATTTGCCTGCGGCTTCCTTCAGATTCCACCTTGCGATGGACACCCTTGCCGTTCAGCTAACACTTCCCCTTGCCGGGTGTGTAGAGGACTTTCACCTCCAAGTCTCTCAACTGACCACCACAGTCAGTCAAGTTGCGCTTTCGCGCAACGCGCCATGCTTGGCGCACCAACAAAATAGGGAGACCGAAGTCTCCCCAATATGTACTGCCATTACTTACCTCTAATGAGCTTCAGCTATAGAGTCCTGTTGCGTGGTGCTCTGTAGCCCACATTCCCCCTGCAGAGCACCGCGAACCTGGCTGTAACCCACCACTCTCGGCTTGATCGTTTTTTTAGAACAGGATTTCTGCCAGGATCGAAGTGGTTGCCTTGCCGCCTTGAACGGGTGCCAATGCTGCGGCGATAGCATCATTGTGTTTACCGTAGTTGTTGGTGCGAGTGATATGCAGCTCGACGTTCTGAGCATATTCATAGATCACACCGAACATCACCGCATTGTCGGCCAAGCCATCTTCACCGGCAGTCGCTCTGCGGATCGCAGCACGTGCGATCAGTTCGTGACCGATGTTCATGTCAGCGCCAACGTTGAAGGATTTCGCCTTGAACAGGTTAGCAATTGGTGCCACCAAGCCAGAGCCGTTACCATACATGGAGCCAACTGGGGCAACGCCGTAGGAAGCATACAAACCGGTGGACATACCAGCCAGATCGCCCTGAGCCTGAATGTCGATCACGGTAGAGTCATAAGCACCTGCTGCACCCATACCACCAAGGCCGAGGGTGTTGAACTGAACCGCACCTGTGGTGCCATACCAGCGCTGCACACCCGCACCCATATCGAAGCCAGCGGCATCGAATATCGCTGCTAGGCGGCCATAGTGCAATGGCATATTGGTCGCGCCTGCACCGATGGATTGTGCTGCTACATCATAAGCGGAGAAGTTGAAGAAGCCATTGTCGTTCTGTCCAACCAAGGACAGGCCGGTTGTGGCGTTGTTGGTACCCATCCACTGCGCTGCGGAATATGCGTTGATGTGTGTTTGACCGATGGCGATCTTGTGCACGTTGACTGCACCTGTGTTCAGGATTTCGAAGCCGTGTGCCACGCCCTGACCGTTGTTGGTGTCAACCACCAGACCCAGCTTGGTGCCTTCCGCAATTTCCGGCATCCACAGTATTTTGGCTGCGCCAACTGTAGCCGGTGTACCGCCCAGACCCAACTCGGACAAGAAGCCCATGTTTTCCGTAATACGGCCGCCGAAGAATATTGAGAGTTCGCCACCGGAAGATGGCACAGACCATACGCCTTGCGTATTTTGAACCTTCTCGTACCCCACGGTGGTCAAGATACCCAAGTTGACCGTATCAGGAATGGACAATCTTTCGCCTTCAATCTTGCCCTGGGCACCCATCATGGTGTAACCGGCCGATTTGAATGCGCGACCGAAGCTATTCAGCAGCGGAGCGTGGTTAAAGTGACAGGCGGAACAAGCCATGCCAGTTTGACGTGCGAATACGGGAAGTGCGGATGCTTCAGGTGCAAATGCTGCTGCTGCCAACACGCCTGCCAGAGACAGTACGATCTTCTTCATTACGTTTCTCCTCTATATTAATAATGAGATTCAAACCACCAAACTAACTCCCCTGTTCACCGAGACTTAACAACCCGGTGCATAAGTTAGGGCGGGGATGCTAGCAACGGCTTTGTTAAGCCCTTGTTAAGCTAAGGTCAAGAAAGCGTTAAATTGGTGTTTTTACAACATCAATAATTAAAAAAGAGTTAGTTATGCGTGACAGTGGCGTTAATTTTTGGCTTGCCATAAGGGAAATTTCTCGGGAAATACAGCTAAAGCGACAAGAAACCGCAGTTGTTCTTGTTGTGACATGAAAATGTTCCTGGGCATTTATTTACGCCTTACTGCATGAGTGGATATAGGCATTCGCCGGCATAGTCAGCTTGGGCGTAGTTCATGAATTTAAAATCCAACAAAAAAATAGGGAGACCGAAGTCTCCCCAATTTGGCTGCCACTACTTGCCGATGTGTGATGAGCCTGAGTGCCGGCCCTCTCTGGTGCAACCTACTGCTTTCCCCCTGACACAGTCGATCGCGAACCAGCAACGACCCATCCATATGGCTTGGTAGTTGTTGTAATTTTTTATTGGAACACCAATTCCTGCAACCGAGTTTTAACTGGCTTGCGTCATCCGCTGCGCGCTTACGCCCGTAGCGGATGAGCTACCCAATTTAGAACAGGGTGTAAACGTTGACGGTGGTTGTTTGGCTACCTATCAGATCAGTTGTACCGGTGGCGGCAACATTGCTGGTCCAGAAACTGCCGCTGCTCTTCGTGTAAGACAGGCGTGCCAGCATGTTTTGCTGGATCTTGTACGAAGCAGTAAACATGATGGCATTGTCCGTTGCGTTGACTAGATTATCTGCAAGACCGGCAGCACGGCCTACGTCAACACCGCTCTTGCCGCGACGGATGGCTGCACCCACGGTGACCACTTCAGGAACAACGCCGATTTCTGCAGCAACATTGAACGAACTGCGAGTCAGCGAACCAGTGTTGTAGCTATTTGCCAAAGCGCCGGCAGCTGCACCTGCAAGTGCGTTGGGGCTAGCAGGGGCTCTTGCATAGGTAACGTAGAAACCCGTTGGCATGCCACCCAAATCACCCTGGATCTGACCGTCGAGCGCAAATGCTTTGGTTTCGGCCAATACTGGTGCAGGAGCAGGAGTAATAGCAGCACCAACGATAACAGGACCCGCAGTAGCAGTCAGCGACTGTCCGCTCCAGCTTTGAGCACCAACACCGGCATCCCAGCTGCCCAGATCAAACGTACCCGCTAAGCGCGCATAAGTAGAACCCAAGGTGGCGAACGTACCTGCTGCAATACCGGTTTGTTGGAACTTGGTCAGATTGACGAAGCCCAAAGAATGGGTACCCACGAGAGCGATACCATCTGCCAGACCAGCAGTATTGATGTATTGCTGAGCGGAGATCGCATTCGCGTGCGCGCCATTAAAGCCAGGCGTGTTGCTGATCTGGTGCACGGCATTAGCACCGGTATTCAACAATTCCATACCGTAAGAGGCGCCTTGCGCATCTGTAGCAAACGGAACGATACCAACACGGGTGCCATCGGCCACTTCGTACAGAATCGGCAACTTGGCAGAACCCAGCGCAGCAGCCGCACCGCCCAAGCCCAGCTCAGACAGGAAACCGGCGTTGTCGCTCACACGACCGCCGAAGAACAAAGAAGCTTCACCTGCAACACCGGGAACATACCATACGCCGTTACCAGCATTCTTTGAGACGCCAGTTGTATCTGCAGTCTGATTGGTCTTTTCATAGCCAAAGCTGGTCAGCACGGCCATGTTCAATGTGTCCGGAATAGACAGCTTGTCGCCTTCGATCTTGCCTTGCGCGCCCATCATGGTGAAACCGGCGGCCTTGAATGCACGGCCAAAACCGTTCAGCAACGGAAAGTGTTGGAAGTGACATGCGGAACATGCCATGCCGGTTTGACGAGCAAACACGGGAAGGGCGGATGCTTCAGGTGCAAATGCGGTTGCTACCAACACGCCTGCCAGAGACAGTACGATTTTCTTCATTGTGTTTCTCCTCCAGAAATTTATTTATTCAGGGATAAAGCTCCCCAAACCCAAATGGTCAAAAACGGATACCTCTTGTGCAACGGTACTCCCCGATTTCATGCACAAGTTAGGGCGGATACTAGCAATGGCTTTGTAAACAGGCCGTCAACGCTACGTTAAAAATGCGTAAATTTGTGTTTATTGCAACAGGAATGTGCCTGAAGACAGCACCTTGCAGGATCTTATTGAAGGTTGGCGGCGGAAAATTCGATCTGCGCTGAGGTGCCTTGGCCTTCTGTGCTGTCCAGGGATATGCGCCAACCGTAACGGTCGCATATTCTCTTCACCAACGACAGGCCGACACCGGCTCCGGCACTCGACTCTCCCTTGTAATAGCGCACGAGGGCACGCTCCAATTCTTCCGGACGCATCCCGGCTCCGGTGTCTTGTACGGTGAGCTTTTTCGCTTCGACTGTAAGCAAGACGGAACCCGATTTGGTATGGAACAAGGCATTTCGGATAAGATTGCCGATCACGATCTCCAGCAGGGGGCGTTCGACGATCAAACTCGGCTCGGCGATCAGATTCACTTCCATGCGTATCGGCCGATCGCCGATCAAGTGCCGGTGTTTCTCGACACAAGCCAGTGCCACATCGGCAACCTGACACGGCTGCTCATCCGAGGTATTCAGGTGCTCACGCGCCATCAGCAGCAAAGCCGAGGTCAGGTCGATCATGTCTTGCGCGGCGCGGCGTATGCGGCTGATACGCTGTTTTTGTTTTGCCGAAAGCGAATCATCCTGCTCCAGCACTTCGACCGTGCCCAGCATGATGGCGAGCGGCGTACGCAATTCATGGCTCACATCCGCCGTGAAGAAATTCTCCCGTTCGATGAATTCCCGCAAGCGGCGAAGGTAGCGGTCAAAAGCGCGCGCCAATTCCCCCACTTCGTCGTTGCTTGTCTGCTTGATCCAGGACAGATCGGTGTCGCCCGGCTCGGCCTGTCCGACCTGTTTGGCCAGCCGAGTGACAGATGAAGTGACGCGGCTCGCCAACCAGTAGCCACCCGCGGCTGAAAAGATGATCATTAATAAGGCAAAGAACTCTACATAGCGAAAATACGCCGCCTCATGATAGTGCTGGAGCTGCGTATCGAACATCATGAAATAACGCGCACCATACTTGTCGATGACCAAAACACGGTAGTCGATATTTCCGACTATCATGTTGTAAGTGCCCGGCTCCAGCGCTTCGATCTCGTAGGGGATATTGCGGCTACGCATGCTATTCGAGATAACGTAGCCCTTGATGGACACGGTATTCGGCTCCACGAATGTCGACTCGCTGGCATGCTTGTTCAGTTCCTCATGCAAGGCTTCGTCCATGAGCTGATGCCCGATGTGCTCAACGGTCAAGTAGGCGCCAGCGGCCAGCATGATGCTCAACCCCGCCCCGAAAATCGCATAAAACAATGCGACGCGGAAGCGCAGGCTATTAGGTTGGAACATCCGGACTGACCACCTGATAACCAAAACCACGCATCGTGCGCAACAGCTTCCGTTCGAAAGGCTTGTCTATAAGTTCTCTGAGCAAATGCACATGCGCCCGCAGCGAATCGCTATCCGGGCGCCCTTCTCCCCACACGACATGCTCGATGTCTTCGCGGTTAACCACCTGGGGAGAGCGTGCCATCAGCACCTCCAGTATCCGGTAGGGGATAGGCGGCAACTCGATCGCCTTGGTACCGCGCCGAACGGAACAAGTGAAGGGATCAAGGGTGAGGTCTTCCACTGTCAATTTTTTCTGTTTTTGCGTGTGATCCCCACCGCGCCTGAACAGCACGCGCAATCTCAATTCCACTTCGCGCAGTTCGGCCGGCTTGACCAGATAGTCGTCCGCGCCCGCTTCCAGTCCGGCGATCTTGTCTTCCAGCGAATCGCGCGCAGTGATCATCAGGACCGGTGTGTCTTTGCCGCCCTCTTCGCGCAGCTTGCGACAGAGTGTGATGCCATCCATGCCCGGCAACATCAGGTCGAGCACGATCGCATCGTATTCATTGACCAGCGCCAAGTGCATGCCGGTGATGCCATCTCCGGCCGCATCCACGACATGCCCCTTTGTTTCCAGAAAGTCGAACATATTGGAAGCAAGGTCCCGATTGTCTTCAATAATAAGTACGCGCATAGTTTATTTTCCGTATTCCTTCACAATCCCCAACTGCCGACGGCTGATCGGCAATCTCTCGTCCAGCCCTTTTACTATCATCAGCCAGCCACTCTCACCCTCATCGCCGCCTTTTTCGAACCCCATGATAGCGTCTCTTGCCACGAGACAGTTACGATGGATGCGTACGAAACGTGCGGCGTATTCTTTTTCCAGCGCAGTGAGCGCTTCTTCGATGAGATATTCGCGCTCAGCGGTGCGCACTGTAACGTATTTCAGTTCGGCACGCAGGTAGAGTACTTGGTCGACAGGAATGAGCAGCACTCTGCCGCGCTCGTGAACGGACAGGTTGCCGCGCGCCTCGGGGGTGAGTTCCAGCAATACTTCAGTGCGTATCGGCACGGTATCGCGCGCTCTGGAAAGCGCATCGAACAAACGCCCCAACCGGATCGGCTTGAGCAGGTAGTCGATGGCACGTTGTTCGAATGCCTGAATGGCATAAGCGTCGTAAGCCGTAGTGAATATGATAAGGGGGGGGTGTTCGAGTTTGTTCAAATGGCGTGCCAGTTCGATACCATCCATTTGCGGCATGCGAATGTCCATCAGCACGACTTCAGCAGGCGTCTCGGCAAGCATGTCCAGGGCATCCTGCCCATTTCCCGCTTCGCCCACCAGTTGCAGCGGAAACTGGGCGGCACAATCGGCGAGCTGCTCTTTAAGCCGATTGCGCGCCGGTGTTTCGTCATCCACGATGAAGACGGTAAGCGGCAAAGTGATCGTGTCGGTCATGCTGTCTGCCCTTTCATGTAAGGGATACGAATGTGAACCTGATAATGATCCGCATCGGTCTCGACCTGGTATTTCGCCTCGACGTCAAACAGCAAGTCCAAACGTTCACGGATGTTGGAGAGCGCCATCTTGTTACCCGCGACCCGCGATACAGCTTGTTTTGGCGCGGGGTTACTCACTTCTATATGCAATTCGTTGTCGTTTAGATACAGCCTGACGTCGATGATTCCTCCTTCCGCAAGCGGCTCGATTCCGTGGTAGACGGCGTTTTCCAGCAGCGGTTGCAGGATCAGCGGCGGGATGAGTGCGTCCGGCGGCATGTTCTGCGTATCCCAGTGCACCTTGAGGCGTTCGCCCAAACGCAATTCTTCAATAGCCAGATATTGCCGCGCAAGCTCCACTTCTTTGCCCAACACGACCAATTCGTGCTGGTCTGTCATTGCCATGCGGAACAGATCGGCCATGTCTTCCAGCGCGGTCTCGGCGCGCTTGGGGTCGCGGCGCACGATGCTCAACACGGCGTTGATGGTGTTGAACAGAAAGTGCGGGCGAATGCGCGCCTGCAAGGCTTGCAACCGCGCTTCATGTCTCGCCGGAGATAGGGCTTGTGCACGCAGACGGAAGTAAGACAACACTATCAATGTATAGGCGATGCCTACCAGTGCATGGCGTATGTAACGAAATGCTCCAATTTCGCCCGCTGCAGAAAATAGTTCACCACCCAGCAAATCGAGCATTACGGTGACCGCTGCCACGACTACCGAAACGGCCAGCACACCCTGCCAATACAGCACTCGGCTCAATACCGGGTTGAGTGCATATAGCAACAGCAGACTGGTCAGCAACACGGGTTGCAGCAATGCCGACCCCTCTAACAAGCTGTTCTGCAAACTGGTAAGCGAAGTGACCTGCGACGCCACGCCGAGCAGCGCAATGCCGTTCGCCAACAGCACAATGCGCAACACTGTGCCCAAGTTGAGGAAGTTCGGCAGCCGCTTGGGCGTATTGTTTTGATTTATACTGCGCGTCTCCGGCATTTTGACCTTTCAAGTGCCGCTCATTCTGGACAAGACATGGCAACGATGCAAGATAATCAGACATGGTCGGGACGTTTTAATGAACCCGTGGCGGAGTTGGTGAAGCGTTTTACCGCTTCGGTGGATTTCGACAAGCGCTTGGCGCCGTTCGACATTCAAGGTTCCCTGGCGCATGCGCAGATGCTCGCCAGCTGCGACATCATCAACGCGCAAGATCTGAAAGACATTCAACGCGGCTTGGCACAGATCGAGAACGAGGTCATCAGCGGCGATTTCGTCTGGCAGCTCGACCTTGAAGACGTGCATCTGAATATCGAAAAACGTCTCACCACGCTGGTTGGCGACGCAGGGAAGCGCCTGCACACTGGACGTTCGCGCAATGACCAGGTAGCGACCGATATCCGTTTGTATCTGCGCAGCTCCATCGACGACATCGTCCTGCTGCTCAAGGGTTTACAGACGGCTTTTCTCGATCTGGCGCAACACCACACACACACCATCATGCCTGGATTCACCCATCTGCAAGTGGCGCAGCCGGTGAGCTTTGCGCATCATTTGATGGCCTACTTCGAGATGTGCCAGCGCGACGTGGAACGATTCAGCGATGCGCGTCACCGCGTCAACCGTCTGCCGCTCGGCGCGGCTGCCTTGGCCGGGACCAGTTATCCGATCAAACGCGAGCTGGTGGCTGAATTGCTGGGATTCGAGGCGGTGTGCCAGAACTCGCTGGATGCCGTGTCCGACCGCGACTTCGCGATTGAATTCACCGCAGCTGCTGCGTTGACCATGACGCATCTTTCTCGCCTGTCGGAGGAATTGATCCTGTGGATGAACCCGCGTTTCGGCTTCATCGACATCGCCGATCGCTTCTGTACAGGATCAAGCATCATGCCGCAGAAGAAAAACCCCGACGTGCCGGAACTGGTGCGCGGCAAGACCGGGCGCGTGAACGGGAATCTGGTCGCACTGCTCACGCTGATGAAAGGCCAGCCGCTGGCCTACAACAAGGACAATCAGGAAGACAAAGAGCCGCTGTTCGACACGGTGGATACGCTCACTCAGTCATTACGCATTTATGCCGACATGATGAGCGGCATCACCGTCAAGCCGGAAGCCATGCGCCGTGCCGCTTTGCAAGGCTATGCAACCGCGACCGACCTGGCCGATTATCTGGTGAAGAAAGGTTTGCCGTTCCGCGATGCGCATGAAGCCGTGGCTTTGGCAGTTCGCTTCGCCGAGCAGCGCGGGGTGGATCTGGCTGAACTAAAACTGGAAGAATTGCAGCAGTTCTCCAGCCAGATTGCAGACGACATCTATGGCATCCTGACGCTCGAAGGCTCGCTCGCCGCACGCAACCATATTGGAGGAACTGCGCCGAAACAAGTTGAAGCGGCCATTAGACGGGCCCGCAAGCTACTAGCCGCCTAAACTCCGGGCAAAAAAAGTGGGCCACCTTGCGATGGCCCAGAATAGGAGGAGAGTATGAAAGATTGAGTTGGTTTCAACTCAAGGCTCTAACAACTCGGATTGGATTGTAGGTGCCCGCTCCCGGGTTGCATATATGCCAAACGGCCTATATCTCGGCCTATATCTTTCACCCGGCCACATCTCAATCCGCACTTAAAATACCCCGTCGCCATTGATTTAGTGCGATATAACCCCGCCACTCACACGGTCTATTCCAGCTATATCTATCGTCGAAAATACCTCGGTAAAACCGCTTTGCTTCAGTAAAACCCGTACCGCCTCAGCTTGGTCATAGCCATGTTCCAGCAGTAGCCAAGCGCCACGCTCAAGAAAATCACCCGCCTGAGTGACAATGCGGCGGATGTCGTCCAGTCCGTCCGCACCTGAAGCCAGAGCGGACATCGGCTCGAAACGCACATCGCCTTGTGCAAGATGTATATCGCCCGCCGCGATGTAGGGCGGATTGGAGACAATGAGGTCATAGCGTTGCCCGTGCAGCGCGGAGAACCAATTGCTTGGTAAGAAATTTATATTGGCGATGCCTAGTCGGTGCGCATTCTCACGTGCTACCTGCAATGCTTCTTCCGAAGCATCCACTGCCACCACTTCGGCCTCCGGTCTGCTATGCGCTATGGAAATCGCAATCGCACCACTCCCCGTACCCAGATCGAGCACCCGGAAACGGCCATGCGCGGGTATTCGCTGCAATGCCAGTTCGACCAGTAATTCAGTATCCGGACGCGGTATAAGTGTGTCCGCTGTGACTTTGAAATTCAATCCGAAGAATTCTCGCTCGCCCAGGATGTGGGCGATAGGCTCGCCATGCAAGCGCCGTTGCAGCATGGCACCATAGGCTGCTTGCTGAGTTGTATTCAACACCTGCTCTGGATGCGCCAGCAAATAGGAACGCGGGACTTTCAGGACAGCCTGCAACAGGCATTGCACTTCGATGCGCGCAGTCGCTGTGCCGAGTTCGAGCGTTGTATTCAGTCGTGCGGCATCGGCCTGCAAGATGTCCTGAATACGGGGCAAGGCATCAGCTTTCTTCAGACAACGCAGACAAAAGTTCGGCTTGGTGCTCGGCCATCAGTGCGTTGGTGAGTTCGCTGATGTCGCCGTCCATGATGTGGTCCATCTTGTACAGCGTGAGATTGATGCGGTGGTCGGTAACACGGCCTTGCGGGAAGTTGTAGGTGCGGATGCGTTCGGAACGGTCGCCGCTGCCGACCAGCGATTTGCGCTCGGCGGCTACTTTGTTGTGGGCGGCCTGCTCCTGTTTGTCTTTGATGCGTGCTGCCAGCACACGCAATGCTTGCGCCTTGTTCTGGTGCTGCGAGCGTCCGTCTTGGCATTCGACCACGGTACCAGTGGGAAGATGCGTGATGCGCACGGCGGAATCGGTCTTGTTGATGTGCTGGCCGCCCGCACCGGAAGCGCGAAAGGTGTCGATGCGCAGATCGGCGGGATTGAGTTCCACTTCCCCCACCTCGTCCGCCTCCGGCAGGATGGCCACGGTGCAGGCGGAAGTGTGAATGCGGCCTTGCGTCTCGGTGGCGGGGACGCGTTGCACGCGATGCGCGCCGGATTCGAACTTGAGTACGGAGTAAGCGCCCTGTCCGATGATGCGGGCGATGACTTCTTTATAGCCCCCCATTTCGCCCAGACTTTCGGAAATGATCTCGACCTGCCAGCGACGCCGCTCGGCAAAACGCATATACATGCGGAAGATATCACCCGCGAAGATGGCCGCCTCGTCGCCGCCCGTTCCTGCACGCACCTCGAGAAAGACGTTGCGCTCGTCGTTGGGGTCTTTCGGCAGCAACATTTTTTGCAGTTCGACTTCGAATTGTTCCAGATGCTCGCGTCCGGCCTTGATCTCGGCATCTGCAAATTCGCGCATGTCCGGATCGCCCGCCATTTCTTGTGCAGTGGCAATGTCCGCCACGCAGGATTGGTAGGCGTGGTAAAGCCCGACCACCGGCTCGATCTCGGCGCGTTCACGATTGAGCTTGCGAAACGCATCCATGTCGCGCGTCGCGTCCTCGCTGCTTAACAGGCGGGTGACCTCGTCCAACCGCTCACTGAGTTGGGCGAGTTTGGATGAAATGCTCGGCTTCATTCGGGGGAGTGCAGGTGGTAGATGCGGTGTACCGCTTCCAGGATCGCTTCGCGTTCGTTCGCCTGTGCCTGGTTCAAAGCATGTGTGGGTGCGTGCAAGAATTTGTTGGTTAAAGATGAGCTCAACGCTTCCAGCACTTTCTCCGGACTCTCGCCCTTGGCCAGCAGGCGCAGGGCTTTTTCCATTTCAGCGCGGCGCTGGCGTTCGGCGTGGTCGCGCAAGGCACGGATGGTTGGAACCATTTCACGCGATTGCATCCAGTGCATGAATTCATTGACGCCGGAATCGATGATGA
>CABEBA010000138.1_pt1 | contig 12107 bp, 10 predicted proteins | sample 3132531 | NCBI WGS metagenome assembly CABEBA01 (sample SAMEA5534344, study PRJEB31848) | metagenome | biome: tundra; feature: field; material: soil | place: USA | collected 2013-05 | depth 0.45 m
ACACTCAAGGAGACTGCCAACCCTTCGACAAGCTCAGGGCGAACGGTTGATTTAATCCACGCTTCCCTAATGTTCCTGCTGTTGACCCTGTCTGGTCTTGCGCCTACTGCACAAGCGGGCGAACTGGGACGTCTGTTCTTTACCCCGCAGCAACGCCAGCAAATGGAATTACAGGGAACCAGCACCAGCAGTGCGGAAGATGGACGCCGCAACTACATCATCGTTAACGGTGTCGTGCAAAAACATGGCGGCAACCGTACTGTCTGGATCAACGGCACTGCTCAAGCCGCTGAACCAGGCAATGACAGAAGTCCATCCACTGTGCCCGTCACCGTGCCGAACAAATCGCAGCCAGTGCAACTCAAGGTCGGGCAAAAACTACTGCTCGAAGCGCCCGCACCAGAAGAAGATAAATAAGCAGGCCGCGCACCATGTACCTTTCGCGCACAACTCATTCGACCATGCAGCGACAACGCGGTGCGGCGTTCATCATCATGCTGGTTATCTTGATCATGGGTGTGGCGGCGTTTCTCGTCAGCTCACTGAATAGCAGCGCATTGCAAATCAAACGGGATGCAGTTACTGCTGATGCCTTGGCACAAGCCAAAGATGCGTTGATCGGCTATGCAGTCACCTATGGCGATACTCATTCCAATAAAGCGTTTGGTTACCTGCCTTGCCCGGATTCCGGAGCAAACGAAGGCACTGCAGCCGGAAGCTGCGGTAGCAAGAACGTCAGCATGCTCGGGCGCCTGCCTTGGAAAACCCTTGGTCTTCCTGCATTGCGCGACGGCAATGGAGAATGCCTGTGGTATGCAGTTTCTGGCACTTACAAGAACAATCCGAAAACCGACCTAATGAACTGGGACAATAATGGCTTGTTTCAAGTGTTCGCTGCCATTGGGGTAATACTTGCAGGACAGACACCAGATACAAACGCCGTTGCAGTCATCTTTGCACCGGGAGTTGCGCTCGGAGGTCAGGGACAAAATCGTGCGCCGGATGGCACCGCTCCAATTTGCGGCGGGAATTACACTGCCAGCAATTATCTTGACAACGACATAGCTATCAGCGCCAACAACGCCGCACCTTCATCCGTGGCAAATGCCATCAGCCAATTCTTTACTTCTGGTGCCACAACCAATATCAATGACCGGGTTATTTTCATCACCAAAAGTGACATCTTCAGTGCCATAAAAAAACGCAACGATTTCAGCACATTTGTATCAACATCATTGAGTACAATCGCAACATGCCTAACAGCACAAGCACACCCTGACCCAGTATCGATGACGTTTAACAATCCACCACCACTGTTTACGACAGAAACTTCTGGTGGCACACTTGTTGGCAGCCTCAAAATAGGAAGAGTACCGCAAGCACTCTGTCTCGCTTCCCCATTGGATAACTGGCAGGACAATTTTCTTTACGCAAAATGCACCTCTGCAAACTGCCTAACAACAGTAAATGGTGTTCCCAACTGTAATGGCGTAGTAATCTTCTCTGGTGAACGGCCCGTTTCCCAGTCCAGAACTACTAACACCCAGAAAAATGATTGGAGCAATTATTTGGAGACCGCTATCTTTACGACATTCAATACGGGTGGCACCTCTTTCTCAGGAGGCACGTCATCGTACTTACCTGCCTCACCTTCAACAGACGTATTGGTTTGCATTCCATGACCCATCAAAATGACTTTATCAATCAGCAAAGAGGTTTCACGCTGGTTGAGATGGCAATAGTGATGCTAATTGTCACTCTATTGCTGACCGGGCTAGTGCCAACCATATCCAGCCAGATTGAACAACGGCAGAGGAATGAGACACGCAAACAAGTAGATGAAGTTCGAGATGCGCTGCTCGGTTTCGTTCTAACTAATGGCAGGCTACCTTGCCCAGCCAGTATCAATAGTAAAGGCATGGAAAGCTTTTGCACCAATCCAGGTCTTGGTGCTTGTGGTATTGAAACCTTCTACCCAACAGCGCCCCAAGCACACGGTCGTTGCTTCAGTCCCGTAGCACCGCTGGTTTACGACGGCTTCGTACCCGCCGCGACCCTTGGCATCACGCCAACAGACAACCAAGGCTATGCTGTTGATGGTTGGTCAAACCGCATACGTTATGCTGTCACCATGCAGAATATCAACGCATTCACCATAGTTAATGGGATGCAAGCGACTGGCATGAGCACGTTAAGCCCCGATCTTCATGTATGCGATAGTGCCACTGGAATTGGCCCCTCAAACTGCGGAGTCATCGCCACCAGCCTCGCGACTAACGCTGTTGCCGTGATTTATTCCGTCGGAAGAAATACAGTGCCGACTGGAATTGACGAGGCAGCCAACCTGAACCTGCCTGCCGACCAGGTATTCGTGAGCCATGTACCAAGCTCTGCTGGTGCACCTAACGGAGAATTCGACGATATCGTCACTTGGCTTTCTCCGAACATTCTGTTCAACCGCATGGTGACTGCAGGCAAGTTACCCTAGGCTCTACGCCACGTCGTGCCTTGCGACGTGTCTTCCAGCACGATTCCCACTTCCAGTAATTCTTTGCGTATACGGTCGGCCTCGGCGAAGTTCTTGGCTTTCTTGGCTGCGATGCGGGCTTCGATCTGAATGTTGATCGCGGCATCGTCCAGACCACCTTCGCTAGCCTCTCCCTGCAGGAACTCTTGCGGATCGCGTTGCAGCAAGCCGAGCACACCGGCCAATGCTTTGAGTTGTGATGCCGCCTCTACTGACTGATTGCGGTTCACTTCGTTGGCGAGGTCGAACAGCACGGCAACGGCTTCGGGGGTGTTGAGGTCGTCGTCCATGGCGGACTTGAAGCGCTGGGCATAGGGAGCGTTCCAGTCAATCCGTTCCCCTTCGACTGGCTCAGGGCGAACGGATGACAATTTAAGCGCCGTATAAAGCCGCGTCAGCGCCCCCTTCGCATCATCCAGATGCACATCGGAATAATTCAACGGGCTGCGGTAGTGGGCGCGCAGAATGAAGAAGCGCACCACTTCGGCATCGTACTTTTTCAGCACTTCGCGAATGGTAAAAAAGTTGCCGAGGCTCTTGGACATCTTCTCGTTGTCCACGCGCACGAAGCCGTTGTGCATCCAGTAGTTCACGTATTGGCACTGGTGCGCGCCTTCGCTTTGCGCGATCTCGTTCTCGTGATGCGGGAACTGCAAGTCCGCGCCGCCGCCGTGGATGTCGAAATGGTTGCCCAGAATGTCCGAGGCCATCGCCGAACATTCGAGGTGCCATCCGGGACGGCCTTTGCCCCACTTTGAATCCCATTTCACTTCGTCCGCTTCGTTGTCTTTGGCGTGTTTCCACAGCACAAAGTCGAGCGGATCGTTCTTGTCGGAAGCCACCTCTACGCGCTCTCCCGCACGCAAGTCTTCCAGCGATTTTCCGGAGAGTTTGCCGTAGCCGTCGAACTTGCGCACGGAGTAGTTCACATCGCCATCCGCTGCCTGATAGGCCAAGCCGTTCTTTTCCAGTTGCGCGATCATGTCCAGCATCTGCGGTACGAACTGTGTGGCACGCGGCTCGTGATCCGGGCGTTGCACGCCGAGTGCATCGGCGTCCTGGTGCATCGCGTCGATGAAGCGTTGCGTCAGCGTATGGATGGATTCCTTGTTCTCCGCCGCGCGCTTGATGATCTTGTCGTCGATGTCGGTGATGTTGCGCACGTAGGTCACGTCGTAACCGCTCGCCTTGAGCCAGCGGTACACCATGTCGAACACCACCATCACCCGTGCATGACCGAGATGGCAATAGTCGTACACCGTCATGCCGCACACATACATGCGTACCTTATTCGGTGTGATGGGTTTGAATTCCTGTTTGTCGCGCGCCAGCGTGTTGTATATTTTCAGCATGTAGCGATCAGAATGTCATGGGTTTGTTGTCGTTGAGGTTGAGCCAACCTTTGACGATGCGGTAAATGATCCAGCAGAAGTTCGCGAACAATATGGCGAAGCCGACCACTATGAAAGCTGTCAACATGCCGATCACGGCCCATAGCAGGCCAAACCAGAAAGTACGTATCTGCCAGCGGAAATGACTCTCCAGCCAGGTTCCGGCAACATCGTCCTTTTTGACGTTATTGATGATGATGCCGACGATGGCTGAAACCCCGGTGAAATAGGAGAGCGCATACAGGATGTACACAAGCTGGGTGAGGCTTTTCAACGATTTGATTTGTTCCTCATTCGGCACGATGATTTCTTCGTTCATGATTACCCCTTGGACCAGGAATCCTTCAGTGTCACGGTGCGATTGAACACCAGCTTGCCGCCCGCTTTATGCTCGCGTCGATCAGTACAGAAATAGCCCAAGCGCTCAAACTGGTAGCGTGTTTCCGGCGCAGCATTGCATACAGCAGCCTCCACCCAGCCTTGCGCTACGGTGAGCGAAGCCGGATTCAGGTACTTGCAGAAGTCCACATCTTTGTCGCCATCCGGCTCGGGCACAGTGAATAAGCGGTCGTACAGACGAATCTCGGCTGGCAGCGCGTGTTCGCGCGACAGGAAGTGGATCACGCCTTTTACTTTGCGCCCTTCCGGGTTCTTGCCCAGCGTGTCGTGGTCGATGCTGCAACGCAGTTCGATGACCTTGCCGCTCGCGTCCTTCACTGCTTCGTCGCAGCGCATCACGTAGCTGTGGCGCAGGCGTATCTCACCGCCAAGAACGAGACGTTTCCAACCGGGCGGAGGGACTTCGGCAAAATCGTCGGCTTCGATGAATAATTCTTTACCGAACGGCACGACGCGCTTGCCTAACTCGGGTTGATTGGGGTGAAAGTCGGCTTCGCGCGCTTGTGCGCCGTCGAAGTTGGTGATGGTGACCTTAAGCGGATTGATGACTGCCATCACACGCGGTGCGCGCAACTCCAGGTCTTCGCGGATCGCGCCTTCCATGACCGCCATGTCCACGCTGTTCTCGCTTTTGGACACGCCGATGCGTTTGGCGAATTCGCGGATACCTTCCGCTGTGTAACCTCTGCGGCGCATGCCGCTGATGGTGGGCATGCGCGGATCGTCCCAGCCGCTCACGTGCTTTTCGTTCACCAGTTGCAGCAGCTTGCGTTTGCTGGTGATGGTGTAGTGCAACTCCAGCCGCGAGAACTCGTATTGGCGCGGGTGGCAGGGAACAGTGACGTTGTCCAGCACCCAGTCGTACAGCGGGCGGTGATCCTCGAACTCCAGCGTGCAGATGGAATGGGTGATGCCTTCCAGCGCGTCGGAGATACAGTGCGTGTAGTCGTACATCGGGTAGATGCACCACTTGTCGCCGGTGCGGATGTGGTGCGCGCGGCGGATGCGGTAGATGGCCGGGTCGCGCAGGTTGATGTTGGGCGAAGTCATGTCGATCTTGGCGCGCAGCACCATCGCGCCGTCGGCGAATTCGCCGTTCTTCATGCGCGTGAACAGGTCCAGATTCTCTTTTGCCGAACGGTCACGGTTAGGGCTGTTCTTGCCTGGCTGTGTCAGCGTGCCGCGATATTCGCGCATCTGCTCCGGCGTGAGGTCATCCACATAGGCCAAGCCTTTGTTGATGAGTTCTACCGCGAAACCGTACAACGCATCGAAATAATCCGATGCCCAGCGTACTTCACCGTTCCATTGAAAGCCCAGCCAGCGCACGTCGTCCTGGATGGATTGCGCGTATTCCTCGCTTTCCCTCTCCGGATTGGTGTCGTCGAAACGCAGGTTGCAAAGGCCGTTGTAATCTTTCGCCAGACCAAAGTTGAGGCAGATGGACTTGGCATGGCCAACATGCAGATAGCCGTTCGGCTCAGGCGGAAAGCGGGTGACGATGCTCTGGTGTTTGCCGGAGGCCAAGTCGCCGTCGATGATGGTGCGGATGAAATTGGAAACGGGTGCGGCGGGGACGGGGGCGTTGCTGCTCATTTTTTGTTCAAAAAGTGTCGGCGAAGAAGGTGCGGAATTCTACCCGAAAACAGTCCCTGCCACGCCGTAGCGCAAACCGTGTAAGGACGCCACTTATTTGGTAGAATCGCCCTCTTTCAATTGGCTATGCCATTGCAACTTCTCCGGAATAAACCAGACGATGAATATGCTTAAACTGTTTAGCCGTGCCGCCACATTGGGCATCCTGTTAGCGATCACTATTCCCGCTCAAGCAGACGACATACAGGACGCCAATAAACTGTTCAAGCAAGGGCAGCACGTCCAGGCGTTGGAGAAGGTCAACGCCTTCCTCGTCAACAAACCGAAGGATGCGCAAGCGCGCTTCCTCAAAGGCCTGATCCTTGCAGAGCAAGGCAACACGGCAGATGCCATTACGGTCTTCAGCAGCCTCACCCAAGACTATCCGGAGCTGCCTGAGCCCTACAATAACCTCGCGGTGCTCTACGCCGGCCAAGGCCAATACGAAAAAGCCAAGGAACAATTGGAAATGGCGATCCGCACCAATCCCACCTATGCCACCGCCCATGAGAACCTCGGCGACATCTACGCCAAGATGGCCAGTCAGGCCTACGACCGGGCTTTGCAACTGGAAAAAAACAGCACGAATACCAGCGTCCATGCTAACGCCAACACCAAAACCAAGCTGGCACTGATACGTGAGCTATTCAGCAAGAACACGCGCAGCACCGGCAAGCCAACTATCGTCGCAGCGGCCGAGACTGCACCGGCCTCGATGCCAGTTGCTGCATCCAGTGCTGTGGCCGCGACGCCCGTAGTGACGCCGCCTGCGCCGTCCAAACCAGTCGTGACGCTGCCTGCACCGCCCAAACCAGTCGTTGTCGCACCCGGCACCGATCCAGGCACGGAAGTGTTGAGCACCACCAAAGAATGGGCTGCAGCCTGGTCTGCCAAGAACAGCAAGAAGTACCTCGCGTTCTACGCAAAAGAATTCAACGTGCCCGGTGGCGAAAGCCGCGGCGCATGGGAAGCGCAACGCAAGCAACGTATCGCCGCCCCCAAATCCATCCATGTCGAAGTGCGCGATGCCAAGGTCAAAGTGGCAAACGACAGCCATGCCAGCGTCAGCTTCAGGCAAACCTATCGCGCCAGCCACCTGAACGTCACCACCAGCAAGACACTGAACTGGGTGAAGACTGATGGCCAATGGCTGATTGCTGAAGAGAGCTCGGGAAAATAAGTCATGCTTAGCCGTCTGCTCGCGCTGCTGCTACTTCCGTTCGCCGTACCCGTTATGGCGGGCGAGTCTATTTCGCGCGAAATGGAAATCGGGATGGCCAAGAGCCTGCGTGCAGTTGGCGAAAATCACCTTGATGTAGCGCTGAACGAAGTCGATTCACTGCTCAAGATCAATCCCAATTACAAATTGGCGCAGTTGGTCAGGGGCGATCTATTGTTAGCCCGCTCCAAGTCGATCAGCAATTTCGGCGATGCGCCCAATGCGCCGCGTGATCGTGTGCAAGACTTGCGCGAAGAGGCAAATGTCCGCTTGCAGCGCGTGCAGCAGCAACAACCCATCGCCATACCGAAATATCTGTGGCAGCTTTCGCCCATGCAGCGTTATGCCGTGGTGGTAGACACCGGCAAGTCCACCCTGTACTTGTTCGAGAACGTAAATGGTGAACCGCGCTATGTGTCGGACTTTTACATTAGCGTCGGAAAGAAAGGCGCGGACAAGCTTTCTGAAGGCGACCAGAAGACGCCGCTCGGCGTGTACTTCGTCAACGAACATCTGGGCCGTGACAAGCTCACCGATTTCTACGGTCCCGGCGCCTATCCGCTGAGCTATCCCAACGAGTGGGACAGAAGACTGGGGCGCGACGGGCACGGCATCTGGCTGCATGGCACGCCAAGCGACACCTACAGCCGCCCACCGCGCGCCAGCAACGGCTGCGTGGTGCTAGCCAACAACGACCTCAACGAGCTTGGCAGCCATCTGCAGATCGGCATCACTCCGGTCATCATCGCCAGCCAGATCGATTGGAGCGACGAGGCGGATCGCACCGAACGCGCTGCGTTGCTGAAAGAGATCGAGCAGTGGCGCAGCGATTGGTCCAGCCTGAACACCGAGGCCTACCTCGCGCATTACGCGCATGACTTCTCCACCGGCAGCGTTGCCTTGCCCGCCTTCGCACAGCAGAAGCGCCTGGTCAATTCCGGCAAGACCTGGATCAAGGTCAAGATGTCGAACGTCAGCATCTTCCCCTATCCCAGCCAGCCGAATCTGGTGGTGGTCAACTTCGAACAAGATTACGACAGCAACAACCTTTCCAACCGCATGAACAAACGCCAGTACTGGATGAAGCAGAATGGGCGCTGGCAAATCGTCTATGAAGGAGGCGCATAAAATGAAATTGATTCGTATCGTTCTCGCATTCTTGCTGGTCGGACTCTGTGTCCTGCCCGCACAAGCCGCATCTACACCCGAAACCACTACACCCGCAACCAAAGGAAAAATGAAAATGGTAAAACTGCACACCAACCTCGGCATCATCACCCTGCAACTCGACGCAGAAAAAGCGCCGGTCACCGTCCAGAACTTTCTCGACTACGTGAACAGCGGCTTCTACAGCAACACCGTCTTCCACCGCGTGATCCCCAACTTCATGATCCAGGGCGGCGGGTTCGAGAAGGGCATGAAACAGAAACCGACCAATGCGCCAATCAAGAACGAAGCGGCGAACGGCCTGAAGAACGAGATCTACTCTATCGCCATGGCGCGCACGGGTGATCCACAGTCCGCCACCGCACAGTTCTTCATCAACACCAAGAACAACAGTTTCCTTGACTATCCCGGTCAGGACGGCTGGGGCTACTGCGTATTCGGCACCGTAGTAGAAGGCAAGGAAGTGGTCGACGCCATCGGCAAGGTAAAAACCAGCTCCAGCGGCATGTTCCAGGACGTGCCTAAAGAGGAAGTCATCATCACCAAAGCGGAAGTAGTTAAATAAGGGCACAGGATACGGGATACAGGATTCAGTGAGAGCAGCGGTAAACTGAATCCCGTATCCTGCATCCCGTATCCTGCATCCTGCAATGTCCCACAGCCTGTTCATCTCCGACCTGCATTTAAGCCAGGATCATCCGCGCAGCGCGGCGTTGTTCCTGCGCTTCGCTGCCGACATCGCGCCCAAAGCCGAAGCTATGTACATTCTGGGCGATCTGTTCGAGTACTGGGCGGGCGATGACGATTTGCACGACCCGTTCCATCAGCGCATCACCAATGCTTTGCGCGCATTAGATGCACAAGGTACGCGCATATTCATCATGCACGGCAACCGCGATTTTTTGATGGACGCAGAACTCGGTTCTGCAAGCAATGCCTCTCTGCTGGATGACCCAACACTACTCGACCTGTATGGCACTCCCACCCTGCTCACGCATGGCGATGCGTTGTGTACCGACGATACCGAGTATCAGCGCTTCCGCGATCAGGTACGCAACGGTAATTGGCAAACCCGATTCCTCGCGCAGCCGCTGGCACAACGCAAAGCACAGATCGAACAAATGCGGATGCAGAGCGAATCGAAAAAGAGCAGCAAGCAGATGGCATTGATGGATGTGAATGACGATGCAGTGGATGAACTGCTACGCCAACACCACTACCCTCGCCTCATCCACGGCCACACGCACCGCCCGGCAAAACATCTGCATCATCCGGACGGTCACACCTGCGAACGTTGGGTGCTGGGGGACTGGGATAGCGGCAAAGCAGCCATCCTGCGCTGCGATGCGCAGGGTCTTACCTGGGTGAACTTGTAACTCAACTTCACTTCTACTTTGCAGGCAGCGGGTTGCCTTGCTTAATGGACATTAGCCGAATACCTCCCTGCATCGGCGATCTTTCGACATGTCACTCATCTGTATCAAGCGCCTGTTTTGATTTCACCCACGTCCCTACAAGAATCGATCCAGCAACTTTCGGCTGTGCTGATCCAGGACACCGATATCTCGTATCAGGAACGACACACCATATCCATCGGTGATAAGCAGCGTGGTGTTGCTGAGGCGGCGGATGTGGTCCTCCGCTTTGAGCAAGAGTTCGGTATCGCCGCGATTGGTCGATATTTGCCACTTGCTCGGGGTAGCAAAACTGGAGACTTGCTGGATGCGGGTGATTTCCGGCATGAACTCGCGCTGGACTAGTTCCGCTTCGATCAATGAGCGCGTTGTTTCTGGCAAATCACTTAGCCTGCTTATCCATTGCAGTTCGTGTCCATCCTCACCGAGTAATGACACGCCCTCTTCAGGCGCACTGATGGGAAAGGCACGCACCGGAACGATACCTGCGTGAATCTCACCTCCTGCATTGGTGAATACGAGACGGCCGGTTGCATTTCGGATCAACTTGAAGTCATGGGCGTTCATGTTGAAGACTCCTTGGCGGCTGGAGGGATATTACTTTGCTGATCATCCAGATCGGTATCCACATTTCGAGCTTGAGCCTGGTACAAACGGAAGTAGGCGCCCTCGCGTTGCATCAATTCGTCATGACTGCCTGTCTCGACGATTTCTCCCCGATCCATCACCACCAGGCGATTGGCTTTGTGCAGGGTGGACAGACGGTGCGCGATCGCTATCGTGGTGCGACCGCGCACCAGGTTATCCAGCGCCTTTTGTATTTCTTTTTCGGTTTCGGTATCGACGGATGCGGTCGCTTCATCGAGGATCAGGATGCGCGGATCGATCAACAGTGCACGCGCGATGGAGATGCGTTGGCGTTCTCCGCCGGATAGACCCTGGCCGCGCTCACCCACCAGCGAGTCATATCCATGCGGTAGGCGCAGGATGAATTCATGGGCGTGTGCAGCGCGTGCAGCCGCGATGACTTCTGCACGGGTCGCATGCGGTTTGCCGTAAGCGATGTTCTCGGCAATGGATCCGAAGAACAGGAATGGCTCCTGCAATACCAATCCGATATTGCTGCGATATTCCGCAATCGGCAGCGAGCGGATGTTCACACCATCAATGCTGATGGAACCTTCGCTGACATCGTAGAAGCGGCACATCAGATTGACCAGGGTACTTTTTCCCGATCCGCTGTGTCCGACCAGACCGATCATTTCTCCAGGCTCAATGATCAGATTCAGGTTTTTGATAATGGCACGATTACCGTAGCGAAAACCTGCTTCACGGATTTCGATGCGTCCGGCGATGTGATCCAGATGCTGTGGCTTGGTTGGCTCGGGTACGCTGGATACGCGATCGAGAATGTCGAAAATGCGTTTCGCGCCCGAAGCGGTCTTTTGTGTCACCGAAACGATGCGGCTCATCGAGTCCAGGCGCGTATAGAAACGGCTGATGTAAGCCAGAAAAGCGGTCAACACACCCACGCTGATCTCGTCGTGCGTTACCAGCCAGATGCCGAATGCCCAAACCACCAGCAATCCAAACTCTGTGAGCAAGGTCACGCTGGGTGAGAACAAAGACCATATCCTGTTGATGCGGTCATTGACGACCAGGTTTTGTTGATTCGCCTGATGGAAGCGGGCGGACTCGCGCTTTTCCTGAGCAAAGGCTTTGACGACGCGGATGCCCGGTATGGTGTCGGCCAGTATGTTGCTGACTTGCGACCAGACACGGTCGACCTTTTCAAAGCCGGTACTGAGTTTGTGTCTGACCAGGTGGATCAGCCAGACGATCAACGGCAGAGGGAGCAGCGTGACCAGCGCCAGCCACGGGTTGATCGAGAACAGGATCAATGCCGTCATTACGATCATCAGCACATCGGTGGCGAAATCCAGCAGATGCAGTGACAGAAACAGACAGATGCGGTCGGATTCCGAACCGATACGCGCCATCAAATCGCCAGTGCGCTTGCCGCCGAAGTATTCCAGCGACAAGTTCAATAGATGGTCGTAAGTGATCGTGCGCAGATCGGTCCCGATGCGCTCACTGACCAAAGCAAGGATGTAGGTCTTGGCCCAACCCAGCCCCCAAGCGAGCAATGCCGAGCCGAACAGTCCGCTGAGTAACAACGTCACCACGCCGGTATCGATGGGCGCGCCATTTTGATAGGGGATCAACACCTTATCCATCAACGGCATGGTCAGATAGGGAGGAACCAGGGTGGCGGCAGTCGAAGCCAGCATCAGCAGGAAACCGCTGAGCAGTTGCCAACGGTAAGGTTTGGCGAAACGCCACAGGCGCAACAG
>CABEBA010000139.1_pt1 | contig 11997 bp, 15 predicted proteins | sample 3132531 | NCBI WGS metagenome assembly CABEBA01 (sample SAMEA5534344, study PRJEB31848) | metagenome | biome: tundra; feature: field; material: soil | place: USA | collected 2013-05 | depth 0.45 m
GGACGCGCGCAGCCAGACTTCGACTTGGTGTTATGTGTGCACGCCGGTTCGTTCAGCAGTTCGGCGATATCCTTGGCTTGCATGGCATTCACTCACGAGTAATGACACCCTCGTATTCGCAAATGCCGTGCCAAGGACAGCGGATTGATTTCAATGGGATTTATGGAAGAATGTCTTGTAGCAAACCCGACAAGAGCAACAAATCCAGACGTAGCCCGGATGAAGCGCAGCGGAATCCGAGGTAAATTCCGATGAAGACACTCTTTCCCCGGATTCCATTTCAGAGCGTGGCTGTTGATGCTTCAGCAGATTTACAGCCACGGCCTACCCCTTGCGGGTGGAATCCGTGGTTATTTCCTGCGAAGACGTTCTTCCCCGGATTGCGCTGCGCTTCATCCGGGCTACATTCGGCCCATCAAACCGAATACGGCGCTTCCACCCAGTTCTTCAGCAGTGCCGTTTCGGTATCCGGCAGGTAACTGAATCCGGCTTCAAGATCCCGTGCCACTGCGTAGGCGACCTTGGGCGGCGTGATGGTTCCGGCGATCAGATGCGCATACCAGGCCGACGTATATCCGGCGGCGCGGTCGAATGCCTGCAACTGCGCAAACATTTCCACTCCGGAAAGATCGATGTTCCACTGGAACGGTTTGAGTTCACGCGCATGGCGCGACACCAGCGAAGCCGAGATCACCGGATTGCGATAACGATCCTGGTGTTCGCGCAACGCGACGATCCAATGGTCGCTGAAGTGTCCGCGCAGCGCTGCACTGCTGTGTGCCCATTCGGAAAGCAAGCGCGGCAATCCGGCATTGTGCGATCCTGCGGGCGATGCTCTGGCAACGGTCTGACGCATGTCGATCAGTCGGCGAAAACGGTAACGCGGTGCGGCAACCGCTTGCCCTTCAAGTACCTCGGGTGCGATCGGTTCGGTGAGTTCCTGCAAGTCTTCGGGCGGTTTGTCGGTATCGATCAACTTGCGGTCCAGCACCTCCTGCAACTCTTCCACTTCAAGCTGAAGAAAATCCGAGGGCGCCGGACCATAGGCCGCGACGAAGTAATGCGTACGCCCGGTATGGCGTGTCACCAGCAACCCTTTGTCCGAATGGCGATCGACCAGTTCGCCCATGTCGCCGTTACAGGTGGCCAGTTCGATCTTCGCCCATGTTCCCAAACTCTCTGCGATGCATGCGCCATCGGCTGTGATGAGTCCACCGGGACGATACCAGCCGCCACGATTCAGCGCATAACGAAAGGTGCAGCCGGGACGAATGCGGTTGGCTATCTCCAGCAGTGCGCTGTGATGTGGTCGCGGCGGGATGGCTTCGATATCTCCTGCCAGGTTGCGCAAAGTGGTTTCGTCCAGTGTGTAGATACTCATTCATTGTCTCCCAGCAAAAATTCATTCAGGCGCTGCATGACTGCGGCGCGTACATCCGGCTCGACATCGTCCACCAACCCGGCAATATCTTCAAGAGGGGCGAGTTGCACTGCTTCCAGACGCACGACCCAATCGCTGTCCGTCAGCATCTTTGCCGCGTCGGCTGGCAGCATGCGCGAGGCGACGATACGCCGCACTTCCGCATCCTCGTCTTTAGCCATCATGCTCAGGGCAAATGACGGCAGGCGCCGCGCCACCTCCTTGCGCACTTCGCGATCTTCGTCACCCGCCATACGCCGCAACTGCCCGTGCGGCAGGCGCTTGGCTGCCTGCAAACGCACCAGATAGTCCTCATCTCCGATATACGCAGTCAAACGTTCCGGCGCGATACGTTCCGCCACGGTCATGCGCACCTCGCGGTCCGTGTCGTGCAAGTAATCGTCCAACTCATCAATCGGCAAACGGCTCGCCACCACACGGCGCACCACTTCATCGACGTCGCGCGGCATCTGCCGCACTACCTCCATCGGTGCATAGCGCGCCGCGATGGCACGGCGTTCCCAGAACCAATCGTTCAGATAATCCTGCGCCATGTGCGGATTGCGCCTCAGGAAGCGGTCGATCTGCCGACCGCTTTGCGCAGTCAGGCAGATATCGCCCGGCACACATTTACCTTCCGCCAACAATGCGCGATGTGGGCACACCGAACAATCGGCGCACATGACATCGACCAACGGCGACGCCTCAGAATGACGTTCCGACATGTTCAAGACTTTCAATTGTCGCTCCGCAATAAACCCTATGCTGGAGATGAGCAACCATTGTGCCAGTTTGTAATACTTGACGTAAACCCAACAAGGACGCGGGATATCAACAAAACGAAGCGATCTGAGACTGGAAAGTTTTGTAACGATTGCGACAAAACAATGGGACTGGGGTTAACGGTTTACCCAAGAACGGCCTAGCTGAGTCTTAAGGACAAGCTTGCGGGCAAATCGTCCACTCTGAAGAAGACGATGCCGAGGATCATGCGGTCAAAACCACGCTCTTCACCTGCGCGAACACTTCCATACCCACAGTGAGATGCAGCAGGTCACGCGAACGGCGCGTGATACGCGACAGCAGCACATGTGATTCACTGACGGACATACACACGATCACCTTGTCCGGTCCTTCATCGCGTAACTCGGCGATACGCACTTTCAGAATATTGGTGATGCTGGAACCGTGCGGTTGCTGCGTGGCGATGCTCACGTCGCGCGCCAGCACGCGAGCACGGACTTTGCTGCCAAGCGTCTGATCCACCTGCCCCACCCACAAATGGCCTCCGGAGAAATCCAGTCTGGTGAGGTGATAGATTTCGTCGTGCTGCGCCACCGTTGCCTCGATCACCGCACCCGCATCATCGAAATGCGCAGTGGGCAGATCGAGCCGCGCAAGCGTCTCGTTGAGCGCACCGCTGGCGATAACCCGACCTTTCTCCAGCAGCACCAGATGGTCGGCCAGCCGCGCCACTTCATCCAGCGCATGACTGACGTAAAGCACAGGGATATCCAGATCGCGATGCAGCCGTTCCAAATACGGCAGGATGTCGTGCTTGCTGGTGGTATCGAGGGCAGAGAGCGGCTCATCCATCAGCAGGATGCGCGGACTGGTCAGCAACGCACGGCCGATGGCGACACGCTGGCGCTCACCGCCGGAAAGTTTTGCCGGATCGCCGCGTTCGATGAGATGACTCAAGCCCAACCATTCCACCACCTGCTCCAGTGGCACTTTGCGTTCGGATGCTGGAGTGCGTTTCAGTCCGTATTCCAGATTGGCGCGCACCGAAAGATGCGGAAACAGACTGGCTTCCTGGAACACATATCCCAACGGACGTTTGTGCGTCGGCACAAATTGGGTGTCGTCTTGCCACACTTCGCCTTTTACATGCAGCGTGCCTGCGGCGCGCTCCAACCCGGCGATGCAACGCAGCAATGTAGTCTTGCCGGAGCCGGACGGGCCGAACAACGCGGTGACACCAACAGCAGGCGCGCTGAACGATGCATCCAGCGCAAAGCCTTCAAGTTGCAATGCGAAGTGTGCCTGTATCTCATTTGCCGATAACTCGCTCATTTGGTCACCTTGGATAACTGGCCACCCGCGAGATACAAACCGAGCAGCACGCTGAACGAGAACAGCACCATGCCGCCCGCCAGCAGATGCGCCGCACTGTATTCCATCGCCTCGACGTGGCTGTAGATGGCGACGGAGAGCACCCTCGTCTCGCCGGGTATGTTGCCGCCCAGCATCAGCACCACGCCGAACTCGCCCACGGTATGCGCGAAAGCAAGAATGATCGCCGTGATAAAACCCGGACGCGCCAGCGGTAGTGCCACACTGACAAAACGATCCCACGCACTGGCGCGCAAAGTGGCGGCCACTTCCAGCGGACGCTTGCCCATTGCTTCGAATGCATTCTGGATCGGCTGCACGGCGAAAGGCAGAGAGAACAGCACCGAGCCAACTACCAGCCCGGCGAAAGTGAACGGCAACGTGCCAAGATGTAACGATTTAGTCAGCTCACCCACCACGCCCTGCGGCCCCATCAGCAACAACAGGTAAAAACCCAACACCGTGGGTGGCAACACCAGCGGCAATGCCACCAGCGCCGACACAATTCCCTTGTACCACCTGCGGCTGTGCGACAACCACCAGGCCAGCGGCGTCGCGATGAGCAGCAGCAGAATTGTGGTAACGCTAGCCAGCTTAAGCGTCAGCCATACGGCTTGCAGGTCAGAGGGGTCTAAGGGATGCATAGTATTCATATCCATCAACAAGTCACGGATTCAGATGCAGTCCCTCTCCCGTAAGCGGGAGAGGGGTTGGGGTGAGGGGCGTGATTCCAGAGTACAAAATTATATAGTACACGCAGACCCTCATCCCCAGCCCTTCCCCCGCTTGCGGGGGAAGGGAGTAAACAATCTCACGGCAACTCATATCCAAAACTACGGATGATCGCTTTGGCTTTCTCTTTTCTGAGGAAAGTCAGGAAAGCTCGCGCCGCTACTTTATCTTTTGCGGCACTCAACAGCACCGCACTTTGCTTGATAGGTGTATACAGATGCGCAGGCACCAGCCACCACGAGCCTTCACTCACCTTGCCCTCTTTGGTGATCTGCGACAACGCAATGAAAGCCAATTCAGCATTTTCCGTTGCAGCAAACTGATAGGTCTGGGTAATGCTTTCACCTGTCACCAGCTTGCTCTGCACGGAACTCCACAAACCCAAACCCTCCAGCGTTTCTTTTGCGGCCATACCGTATGGCGCGAGCTTGGGGTCAGCATAGGCCAATTTGTTATAGCTACCCTTGCTCAATACAGCACCTTTGTCATCCACATATCCCGGTTTTGCGCTCCACAAAACCAGCTTGCCCAAGGCATAGACAAAACGTGTATTGGCGACTGCCAGACCTTCCTGCTCCAGCAGCTTGGGATTTTTCTCATCGGCAGAAAGGAACACATCGAACGGTGCGCCCTCTTTGATCTGCGAATAGAACTTGCCGCTGGAACCGAGGCTGACTTTCACCGTGTGCCCGCTTTCCTTTTGGAACAACACAACGATCTGCTCCATCGGCACCGCAAAATTTGCTGCTACGGCAGCATTCACTTCACCCGCAGACGCCGGGCGCATCATCGCTGCTAGCAGCAGCGCCCAAACCATAACCAATAAATTCAATTTACGTGATGCCATTTTGCTCTCCTTATATATTATGCATTGACTGCCAGAATTACGTGCGACGCCTTGATCAGCGCACAGGCCTTTACACCTTCCTTGAGTCCCAAGGACTTGATGCTATCGTTGGTCACGATGGCTGCCACGGTCTTGCCGCCAGACAGCTCGATGATAACCTCGCCGTTGATCGCCCCTTCCTGACAGCGCACCACCGTGCCGCGCAACTCGTTGCGTGCACTGGTCTTAAAACCATCGGAAGTCGTCACGATCACCCAGGGCGCCTTGACCAGCGCATACGCATCCGTGCCCACCTTCAATCCGAGATGATCGACACTTTCGTTGGTGATCACAGCGGCCAGAGTATCGCCGCCGCCGATATCCATGACCACCTCAGCGTTGATCTGCCCTACCTTGATGCTTTTTACTTTGCCCAAAAATTGATTGCGCGCACTCGTCTTCATATCGAATCTCCTGATCACGTGGTAATACTCATCGAAGTCATCCATGATGCGACCTAACGTTTTGAGTACCTGCTCCCGCTCCTGCTCCAGGCGGCGATACGCCCCCACCACCCGGCGACCGTAGACAGTCAGCGTCGTCCCCCCGCCTTTCTGTCCGCCGGTCTTGCGCTCCACCAAGGGTTGTTCGGAAAGATTGTTGATGGCTTCGACTGCCTCCCACGCGGCCTTGTAGCTCATGCCCATGGCACTTGCTGCCGCCGTGATCGAACCCGCTGCATCGATGCGTTCCAATAATTCCAGATGATCCCAGCGCCGCCCCTTGGCGATCTTCAGCTTGGGCAAAACACTCAGTTCAGATTTGTCTGTGACTGTTTGAGCCATGATGTCCTCTCGCGTTATAACCTTGCACCGCATAACGCTATGCAAAAGAGATGCCACGCTGGGTACAGACAGCCGCCAAGCCGCACTGGTACTTGATTTAGATGTATTTTTGGATTTGCGAAAAAGACAATCAGAAACATGCTGTATTGTGCCAAGCAGAACAATTTGGCATATTCGTTACAACGTAGAAGTTATAACGCTTTCATACTCCCACTCGGGGTGAAATCACCCCGTTCGACACATCACGGCAACTCATACCCAAACCCGCGCATCACCGCCCTCGCCTTCTCACTCTTCAGAAAAGCAAGGAAAGCCTTCGCCGCTGCCTGGTCCTTCGCGCCGGACAACAGCACCGCACTCTGCTGGATAGGTTTATGCATTTCGGGTGGCACCAGCCACCAGGAACCCGCAGTCACCTTGCCGTCACGCATGACCTGCGACAGCGCGATGAAAGCCAGATCGGCTTTCTCGGTCGCAGCCAACTGGTAGGTCTGTGTGACATTCTCGCCCTTGGCCAACTTTTCCTGTATCGAATTCCACATGATCAATTTCGTCAAGGTCTCTTTCGCTGCCACACCGTAGGGCGAGTAGCGGGGATTGGCGATGGCCAGCATGTTGAAATTGCCCTTGTTGAGCACCGAACCTCTTTCATCCACAAAATCGGGTTGCACACTCCACAACATCAGCCTGCCTGTGGCATAGACGAAGCGCGTGCCGCCGACCGCCAACCCTTCCTGCATCAGGCTCTTCGGCATCTCTTCATCTGCGGAGAGGAACACATCGAACGGCGCTTTGTTCCTGATCTGCGCATACAACTTGCCACTGGCACCCAGGCTGACCTTCAGCGTGTGCCCGCTTTCCTTCTGGAACAGCGGCACGAGACGCTCCATCGGCGCTGCAAAATTGGAAGCCACCGCCACGCTGACCTCTCCCGCCCGCACCGGCGAACTCATCAATCCGCACAACAGCAGGATAGAAACGAAAGGGCCGCGCAATGAAATATGCATCATCAACTCCTGACTAGAATGGTTGCCATGATAACAAGCTGGATGGAGTCAGGCGAAAAGTAATAGGCCGTTTGGCATATTGACCGTGTGGCTTTGGGCAGGTACGGTGCGGGCTTAATAAACTGGTGACCCATTCATATGGGCTTTATAAGCAAATCCCGCCCGCTTAACTAACAGGTACGAAAATAATGGAAGCAGAACAAACAATCGAAAGCCAAATTAAGTCAACACCCTCTAATGATGAACTGCAGGCTTTTGTGGGGGCAGGAAACTATCTTAGCAAGTGGCAAAAAATGCGATTGGATAAATTCGCTCTTGCCGGTTTTAATTTCTGGGCTTTCCTTTTCGTGCATTCGTATTATTTCTACCGCAAGATGTATACATGGGGGTTCATATTTATCGCAGTATCTTTACTTCTTCCATTAGGTGCGGTGTTTCTATTTGGTTACATTGGCGCTAAGTTCCACCTCTTTTCAAGCATAGAACAACTCAAGCAACAAGCCATTATATTAAGTCTGGCAATTTCGCTTTTAATCATGCTTACATCAGGCATGCTGGCAAATAGAATCTATTATTCCTACGCCACTTTCTCAATCCGAACAATTTCAAAACTAAAATTGAGTTGTGAAAATAATATGTTGGCTATCAAGGGGAAAGGCGGTGTCAATATGGCCGGTTTTTTTATGGGTTTGGCTATAACCATTGTCAGCAGAACATTTCTCAATTGAAGTCAGCGTAGCCCGGATGCAATCCGGGATTCACTACTCAATTACTCCGGGAATCCGTTACGCTTCATCCGGGCTACTTGCTGATACTCTACAAATCACCTATGTCGAACATGAACACACCATCCGATGCCGAGAACATCCACCAGGTCTTTGACTGGCTCTGGACTTCGGGCCAATTGTCCGAGGCTGACATCGCATGCCTGCCTGCGCTGGGGATCGAGGCAGTCATCAATCTGGCGCCGCCGACTTCCTCCAACGCTTTACCCGGCGAAGCTGAACTCGTCACCTTGCAGGGCATCGCCTACATTCAGATTCCCGTGGCTTGGGAGCGGCCCGAGCTGCGTCAGCTGGATCAGTTCTTCGGTACTCTGAAGGCATTCGAGGGGGGCAAGGTTTGGGTGCATTGTGCCAAGAACATGCGCGTCTCTGCTTTCATCTATCTCTATCGCAGAATGCGCCGGGGAGATAACAAAGAGGATGCGGCATTCCCCATGCGCGAGGTTTGGGTGCCGAATGAAACCTGGCAAGCATTCATTCGAAAGGCATTGGAATCAAAGCTGCCGAGGTAGCGAAGGCAATGTCTAAAGATATATTGCGCCAAGGGAATACAAATGCCATGAAAGTTGATAGCCTTGAAGTTCCTGGGCCCGTAGTCAAAGATATCAACTCAAATAATTATCACTTACAAGGAGTCTCTCAATGAAAAGAAGTATCGGTGTGTTGTTGCTGGGAGCCTGGCTCATTGTCACGGGCCTGGCACATATTCTTCATTTTAGTTTCTCGGGTATGAGCATGATCATGGCTGTCGTTGCCACTGCAGCCGGGGTACTGATCATCCTCGGTTTGTAACCGCGGCAACCCCGCCAAGTGGTCAAAGGGGACAGCATCGGATTTAACTTTTCATTACTGAGAGGAAAGTCTTGCTATTAAAGTCCTTAAGTATCGGTATTGCCCTGTTGCTGCTTGGCTGCAAGGGGGACGTCAATGAATGGCAAAATGCATCCGTAGCGCCCATCAAACCGGGGGCTACGGTTCAAATCCGTGTCGTGCATGCCACCAACCCGCGCCTTGCAAGTTTCTCTGCAGACTATCTGCGCATCGTATTGGCTTCCGCCCGGTTGACCGTCTGGAAGGATTTCGGTGTCTATGTCGAGTTCACGGATGTGCCTGAAACAGGGGTTGATAAACTGTTTGCGCTCATTCCTCCGTCGGTTAGAGAGGCGCGTCTTCAATCTATCTATGACTTCAAATCCGGTACGGGCGATAAGAAAAAACTGGCCGAGGGTATTAACACGACACTCACCCAACGCGGAACGAAACTGGAAGACGCGCTTGCCTTCGCGGCACCCTATCTGCCGGCGGATGCCCATCCAAAGGACTTGAAGTCTTTCTCCGAACTACTGTCGAACGTCATGCTTGAGCGGTTGGAACAATGGCGCCACATCAAGGCAACTGACGGTGCACCCGTGCTGGATGCCTCGCCGTACAACGAATGGGTCTACTGGGATACGCTGGGTTATGGCAACCTGCCGTATGACTTGGTGATCACCAATCAACTGATCGCGAGTGCTGAGTACTACGGTGTCGATATCCATTCCGCCATTCGCGGCGGTGTCACGGTGGGCACAACGTCATACAGCCGCACCAGCAAGTATGGCTCGTATGTCGCCTTCAGCACGTTCCCGTTCCTGGACAATTCCGAGAGCACCATGCTCTTGCGCGGCGGTGAACAATATTCCGAGGAGGACGCCGCAGAGTTGGCCGGTGCATATCTGGCGCATGAGATCGGGCATCTGCTGTTTCAGTTCGGCCATCCGTTCGGACAGAAGGCATGTGTCATGAATCCTGCCAGTCTGCTGCGGTTTCGGGAATGGTTCAATCAGGTCAACAGCACGGGTTGTCCGATGGGCAGTCGTCCGGAAATGACAGCGGGTGCCATCCCGCCAAATTTCAATACGGAATGGGTACGGCTATCGCAAGAGTCACGATGATCGTGTGCTTTCGGGTAGAGGAAAATATCAAAAAACTAAGGCCAGATTAAGACCAACGTTCCTGCCACAACGAGTGTTCCACCGATGATCAGCTTGGGTGTCACGGCCTCGCCAAGGAACAACACGCTCAGGACAATGGCAAACACAACGCTGAGTTTATCCACCGGAGCAACCATAGAGGCCGGGGCCATTTGCAGTGCCCGGTAGTAGAACAGCCACGACAACCCTGTTGCCACGCCTGAAAGCACCAGAAAAACAATGGGGCGCATTTCCATTGTTTTTTGCGGAAAACGCCATTCGCCCTGAAAACTCACAATGGCGAATGTCATGGCCAGAATCACAACGGTACGCACGAATGTTGCCAAGTTGGAATTGATCCCCTCGACGCCGAGCTTCCCGAATATGGCCGTCAAGCCTGCAAAGAAAGCCGAGCCCAGCGCAAACAATTTCCAGGACATGATCTGTTAGCCTCTTTAGTGAGTTGTATTAGCCCAAACCTTATCTGACACAAGCTGCCAGATACCTACGGTTTCTTTTGCTGCCCGACCTTCTCGCAATCATAAATTGAATTGCCGGAAAGCGGACGGTGGTAACCGGCAGAAGTCAACCCAAAGCGGAAGTCGCCAACTTTCGAGAAGCATTCACCCGTGATTGCATTTTGTTGCGGTCAAGAGCGACCGTTATAGATCTCACTTCGAGCGCTTGATCAATTCCATCGACCTAAATAACACTTGATCACATTCATTCACTTCTGCATCCACATTAAATGGGGATTTTTTATTGCCTTTGGTATCTTTGAGTTCTGAAATAATTGTATTTTGAGCATTATCGATTCCTGCCCTTGCCTTTGATTCATTGCCATACAAGATGAGGGATAATTTAACGTAATTATTAAAATATGATTGGGTGGTCTTTTGATGCGCTTGGTTGTTGTTCTTGACTGCAGCAAGGTAGAGAACATTATAAGTGGCAGCACAACCTGCACTTTGTTCCGCCAAAAGTGTTCGTTCGGCAGTATCAGGCAATGCAAGTGAATGTGTTGGGATAGGCAAATCTGAGGCTAATACATTTGCATTAAAAATTAGGTTCGCAAGAATAATCAAATGTGTCTGATTTGTTCGCATATTTAAATATCCCCAAGGGATGCCGTTGTGGTCCTATTCACACGTTCGATTGTCCGTTCCTGGCCGCACAGGGACCTTCTTTCATCTTTCCAGCGAACGACCGCTGTTCTACCTAAAAGCGACTGTCACTCATCCAAGAAACCGACGTTTAATATTTGAGGTGTGCCGCATGGCGGCAAGTTTCAGCGTCCTGGCAAGGTTACATCAATGGTTTTGCCACCGTAGCCGAACTGCTGATCACGCCCTTGCACAACAACCACCCGAACGCCTCTCGGGATCTTCACTCCGTAAACATCACGAGTGAAGGGTTGCTCGTCAGCGTGGTCGTGCATGAGCTTGCGCTCCCCGTAGACCGTGCCTTCTTGGCCCATGACGCGAATCGAATCTGCATAACGTTGTGGGGTGTCGTAGGGCGAAGAAACCGTTACATCAAAGTCAAATGTCTCTGGACCACTGGGTTGAACCTTTGCTGTGAGGACATCGGGATACTTCTGGTTCACCGCATCAGCCGCCTGTGACAAGACAGCTACGACAATGAGAGAAAGTGCAAGAACTGCCCGGAGTATGGATCGTCGATGAATGGCGAGCGGCATAGAGGTTCCTAATTGGCTATGAATTTTGTGGACACTAACCAACTTTATGAAAACAATCAATAGAAGAAAGCGTGCATGCGGTGGCGATCAGCTACAGCCTCAGCCCCAGGTATTTCTCCCTGTAGAAGAATTGAATTGAACGAAATGCAGTGCAAACATTTGTGCGGTAACGCACGGAGAAAAGAGAGTGAAAAGTGCAGACTATATCGAGTCCTAATATGGATATTGAATTTTAACTAGGCGGCCTTAATAAGGCCGCCCAAATAGTAAGGGAGTCATCATGATCGGTCTTTTGATAGTAATCATTCTCGTGATAGTAATTATCAAATTGTTGTAGTACTCACAAGATTGCTGCCAAGTTGTTTCACCAGGCACGTGGGCTATTATTGAATTGTGATGGAATCTTTTTGGTCAGAATTTGTGGCCAATCTAACAGATTCAAGAACAGAAACTCTTGCATCCGACTGTAACGCACGGTTAGATAGCGCTTGAATGTTTGGCGGATTCTAGGATGAAGTGCAATTTTGAGTAACGCAGGTCAGGTGGGTGAGATGCGGTAGCATCGGTGCCCTTTGACCGGCAAGTCGAAATTACACAAATGAACTACACACACATC